>WNFV01000663.1_pt1 | contig 46477 bp, 45 predicted proteins | sample 5400101 | NCBI WGS metagenome assembly WNFV01 (sample SAMN13153361, study PRJNA577476) | soil metagenome | isolation source: 115 cm soil or saprolite under grassland replicate 1 | place: USA:California | collected 2016-06-15 | reverse complement strand
GCGCCGCGCCCGCAGGCGTCGGATGGGCCGATGGCCGGCATGCCGGCCGACGCGATCATCGTGATTCCGACGCGCAACCTCGTGTTGTTTCCCGGATTGATCGCACCGCTGATGCTCGGGCGCGCTTCATCGATCGCCGGCGCGCAGGAAGCCGCGCGCACGGGGCGCAAGATCGGTGTGCTGCTGCAGCGCAATTCCGACGCCGAAGATCCGAAGCCGAGCGACCTGTACGCGGTCGGCACGGTCGCGACGATCCTGCGCTATCTGACGTTGCCGGACGGCACGCACAGCCTCGTCTGCCACGGCGACCAGCGGTTTCGCGTCGCCGGGTTCGTCGACGATGTTCCGTTCGCCGTCGCGCGCGTCGAGCTCCTCAGCGACCCGCAGGAGATGAGCAAGGAGATCGAGGCGCGGATGATGCAGGTCAAGGCGCGCGCCGCCGAAGCGCTCGAGCTGATGCAGCGCGTGCCCGCCGAGCTCGTCACGGCGCTCGAGCAGGTGAGCTCGCCCGGCGCCCTCGCCGATTTCGTCGCCGGGCTGCTCGACATCAAGCCCGCGGAAAAGCAGGACATCCTCGAGACGTACGACATCGCCGCGCGGCTCGACATGGTGCTGCGCTTCCTCGTGAGCCGCATCGAGGTGCTGCGGCTTTCGCGCGAAATCGGCGCGCAGACGCAGGAGCGGCTCGAGCAGCGGCAACGCGAGATTCTGCTGCGCGAGCAAATGAAGACGATCCAGAAGGAGCTCGGCGAAGCGGACGGCGCCGACTCCGAGCTCGCGGAGCTCGCCGAGCAGATCGCGAAAGCGCAAATGCCCGACGAGGTCGAGAAGCAGGCGAAAAAGGAATTGAAGCGGCTCGAGCAGATGTCGGAAGCCTCGCCCGAATATTCGATGGTGCGCACGTACCTGAGCTGGCTCGTCGAGCTGCCGTGGGCGACGCCGAGCGACGAGCGCATCGAGATCGACGAGGCGCGCCGCATTCTCAACGCCGACCACTACGGCCTCGACAAGGTCAAGCGGCGCATCCTCGAGTTTCTCGCGGTGCGAAAGCTGAATCCGCACGGCAAGAGCCCGATCCTGTGCTTCGTCGGGCCGCCCGGTGTGGGCAAGACGTCGCTCGGCCAGAGCATCGCCAAGGCGCTCGGCCGCAAGTTCGTTCGGCTGAGCCTCGGCGGCGTGCACGACGAGGCCGAGATTCGCGGACACCGGCGCACGTACATCGGCGCAATGCCGGGCAACATCATCCAGGCGGTGCGCAAGGCGGGGACACGCAACTGCGTGATGATGCTCGACGAGATGGACAAGCTCGGCGCCGGCATCCAGGGCGATCCGGCCTCCGCGCTGCTCGAAGTGCTCGACCCCGAGCAGAATTCGACGTTCCGCGACAATTACCTCGGCGTGCCGTTCGATCTCTCGCGGATCCTGTTCATCGGCACTGCCAACGTGCTCGACCGCATTCCGGGGCCGCTGCGCGACCGGATGGAAGTCGTCGAGCTGCCGGGATACACCGAGCAGGAGAAGTTGCAGATCGCGCAGCGCTACCTTGTTCGGCGCCAGCTCGAGGCGACGGGCCTCACGCCCGAGCAATGCGAGGTGAGCGACGACGCCTTGCGCGCGGTGATCGGTGACTACACGCGCGAAGCCGGCGTGCGCAACCTCGAGCGCGAGATCGGAAGCCTGTTCCGCCATGCCGCGATGCGCATCGCCGAAGGCACCGCTATGCATGTTCGTATTGACGCATCCGACGTCGCGGCGATTCTCGGGCCGCCGCGTTTCGAAAGCGAGCTCGCGATGCGCACGAGCGTTCCCGGCGTGTCGACCGGCCTTGCGTGGACGCCCGTGGGCGGCGACATCCTGTTCATCGAAGCCACGCGAACGCCAGGCACGGGCCGACTGATCCTCACCGGACAGCTCGGAGAGGTGATGAAGGAAAGCGCACAGGCCGCGCTGACGCTCGTCAAGGCGCGTGCGGTCCGATTGCAGACGGACCCTTCCGTATTCGAGAAGTCCGACGTCCACCTCCACGTCCCTGCGGGCGCGATTCCGAAGGATGGACCGAGCGCGGGCGTGGCAATGTTCGTCGCCTTGACCTCGCTCGCGCTCGACAAGCCCGTGCGAAGCGACTGCGCGATGACCGGCGAGATCAGCCTGCGCGGCCTCGTGCTGCCGGTCGGCGGCATCAAGGAAAAGGTGCTCGCGGCGCTTCGCGCCGGCATCCATACCGTGCTGCTGCCGGCGCGAAACCGCAAGGACCTCGAGGAGATTCCCGAGGACGCGCGCAAGCGGCTTACGTTCGTCTGGCTCGAGACGGTCGACGATGCGCTGCGAAACGCGATCGGATACGAGCCCGCGCCGGCATTCGCACCCTCGCCGGCCTAGCGCAACAGCCGTTCGCCCGCGGGCACGGCGAACGGCAGCCGGTTCTCCGGCGGTGACAACGGGCACGACCAGCGCTCGTCGTACGCGCACGACGGGTTGTAGGCGAAGTTGAAGTCGAGCACGAACGCGTCGACGCTCGCCCCGAGGTCGGCGCCTTTGATCGTGTCGTAAAGATAGCGGCCGCCGCCGTACGTCCCCTCGCCGGTCGTCGAATCGGCGAACGGCAGCCACAATCCGCCGCCGTAGCCTTCGAGCCAATACAACGCGAGTTGCGCGGCCGCGCCCGCAACTTCGAAACGCACCGTCCCCGTCCGCGAGCATCGCAGCACGCCGTCCTCGGCGAGCGGAATCTCGAATGTCGTGACGACCGCGAGCGGAACGAATGTGCCGATGATCCGCCACGCGGGGTCGTACGCATACCAGGACGCGCCGCGCCACTGCCGGCGATAGGGAAGCGCGATCGGGCTATCCGGATGCTCGACGAACAGGCGATCGCGCGCGCTGCGAAAGCGCGCCGCGGCCTGCGCCGGATGGTGCAGCGACGTTGCCCGGACGTCCGCGTAGAGCTCGGACACCGTGCGCCGCCAATGGGCGAGCGTCAATGGATTGCCCGGCGTACTCATTCGCATCGCTTTCGTCGTGTCGGCGAGCGCGAATGATACGGGGGATCGCCGAGGCGCGCTCGCCCTCGCAAGTCCCTGCGATGCATGGGGGTTCAACGTGAATATTCGACGGGCCTCGGGCCGCTGTCGTGTCCCATCCCGCAATTCCGCTTTAGCAGACAGGAGCCGCAGGAACGCGGGTATCCGGGGCGGCGAATTTCCAGACGGAGACGGACATGCAACGAGCAAGAGAGACCGGACAAATGAAGATGCGTTATCGCCTGGCGCAACGATCCGCGATCGCGGCAGCCGTCGCGATCGCGCTCTGCGCAAGCACGCAGGCCGGCGACCCGCAGGGTCCGCTGCTGCTCTTTTCCAATCCATCCGGTATGTCGGCAACGTTTCACACAAGCGGCCGGATCGACACGTCCAATCCCTTCTTCCAGAACCTCGGCACGAACGGACGAAGCTGCGACACGTGCCATCAGGGGGGCGACGGGTGGACGGTGACACCGGCCTCGATCCGCGCGCGCTTCGACGCGACCCAAGGGCGCGATCCGATCTTCCGCACGAACGACGGTTCCAACTCGCCCAACGCGGACGTATCGACGGTCGACGCCCGGCGCGCGGCGTACAGCATGCTGCTCGCCAAAGGCGTGATCCGCGTCGGGATCGGCATCCCCGACAACGCCGAGTTCGAGCTCGCCGACGTCGACGATCCCTACGGGTTCGCCTCGGCGCACGAGCTGTCGCTGTTCCGCCGGCCGCTTCCCTCCGCGAACATCAAGTTTCTGAGCACGATCATGTGGGATGGTCGCGAAACATTCCCTGATGCTGCTTCGACCGATTGCATCGTCGGCACGACGAAGTGCTTCGCGTCGCTGCACTTCGATCTTGCCGACCAATCGAACAGCGCGACCACCGGTCATGCGCAAAGCGCGCAGCCGCTTACGCAGGCGCAGCGCGACGCGATCGTCGAGTTCGAGATGGGACTCTTCAGCGCGCAGGTGTTCGATCGCGATGCCAAGGCGCTGACCGCGCGTCGCGCGAACGGCGGACCGTTGCATCTCGTCACGAAGCCGTTCTATTTCGGCATCAACGACGTCGTATCGGGCGACTACCGGAGCGGCGCGCCGTTCGACAAGGTCGTGTTCGACCTTTACGACAGCTGGGCTCATCCGCGCGGCGTCGCTGACGAGGACAACAGCACGGCGCAAGCGCGCAGCGCCGTCGCCCGCGGGCAAACGTTGTTCAACACCAAGCCCATCCGGATCACCGACGTCAGCGGGCTCAACGACGATCTCAACGTGCCGGTGCTGGACGGCACCTGCACCACGTGTCACGACACGCCGGGCGCGGGCAATCATTCGATTCCTGCGCCGCTCAACATCGGCATCGCGGATGCGAAGCGCGCCACGCCCGACATGCCGCTGTACGTGCTTCGCAACAAGGCCACGGGCGAGCTCGTCGAGACAACCGATCCCGGCCGTGCGCTCATTACCGGCAAATGGAAGGACATCGGCCGCTTCAAGGGACCGATCCTGCGCGGGCTCGCCGCACGTGCGCCCTACTTCCACAACGGCTCGGCGGACGATCTCGGCGCCGCCGTCGACTTCTACAACGACCGATTCGACATCGGCCTCACCGCGCAGGAAAAGGCGGATCTCGTCGCGTTCCTGCGCACGCTGTGACGCGACGCTTCCTCACGCCAAAGGAACCGACATGACGCCACCCACGCTTCGACTCACGATCGTCTTCTGCGCGCTCTGCGCGTTCGGCTCGGCACCTGCGTCGGCGGACGAATGCTCCGGTGGTGCTGGCGGCGGCATGGGGGCATCGGGCAACGACTGCAGCAGCCCGGACTCGTACGCGGTGAGCGCTCCTGCGCAAGCTGATGCGCCGGTTGCGGAGCCGACGTCGGCGAAGGCGTTCAGCCGGCCGGCGCTGGAGCGCGTCGCGCATCCGCGTTCGCGCCCGGCGTCCCGTCGCACGCACGCGACGCGCGCGATGAGCCCGCTCGAGCAAGTGTCGGCGAGCGAGGACAAGCGCTAGAGCCGCGCGAGCACCCGGTCGACCATGACGCCCGCCTGCCCGAGGTAGTTCGCCGGATCGCAGAGCTTCGCGAGATCGTCGCGTCCCAGATGCGCGTTGATCTGCGGATGCTCTGCCAGCACGTCGAGCAGCGGACGGTCGTCGCGAATCGCGACACGGCACAACTCGTAGACGAGGTCGTGCGCGTACTCGCGTCCGATGTACGGGCCAAGGCCCATCATCACGGCTTCCGACATCACGAGACCCTTCGTGACGTCGATGTTGTCACGCATCTTCTTCGCGTCGACCTCGAGTCCTGCGAGCACGAACTTCGCCTGCTTGAGCGCGCCGGCCGTGAGGCAGAACGCCTCGGGCAGCGCGATCCACTCGATCTCCCACGGGCCCGTCGAGCGCTCGTGGTCGGCGACCATCGCGTCCATCAAGGCGGCGGCGTGCTGGCGCACCACCGACACCGCGGCGTGGATGTAACAACTCGAGATCGGATTGCGCTTCTGGGGCATGGTGCTGCTCGATCCGCGTCCCGGCGCGAACGGCTCGTAGACCTCGGCGACCTCCGTTTGCATCATCAGCTTCACGTCCATCGCGATCTTGCCGAGCGATCCGCCGATCAAGCCCAGGAAGCAGCCGACTTCGGCGATCGTGTCGCGCACCGTATGCCAGGCGATGTCGGGCGCGGCGAGGCCGAGTTCGGCCATCAGCGCGGCTTGCGTTTCCATCGCGCCTTTTTCGATCGAAGCGAGCGTGCCGCACGCGCCGCCGAATTCACCCATTAATACGCGCGGCCTCAACTGCGCAAGTCGCTCGCGATGCCGCTCGATGCCGGCCAGGATCGCCGCCATCTTGAATCCGAACGTTACCGGAATCGCCTGCTGGAGATTGCTGCGACCGATGACCGGCGTGTCGCGATAGCGGCGTGCGAGCTCGGCGAGCGAATGCGAGATCGTCGCAAGATCGCCTTCGATCAGATCGAGGCCCTCGCGGATCTGCAGCACCGTCGCCGTGTCGGTGATGTCCTGCGTCGTCGCGCCCCAGTGCACGTATTCGCCCAGCTTGTCGCGGCACAACGCGTTCAGTTGCGAGACGACACCGAGGATCGGATAGCCGATGCGCTCGGTCTGCGCGCGCAGCTTGTCCATGTCGATGTTGCGCACGTCGCAGTGACGAACGATCTCGGCGGCAGCCTCCTGCGGAATGATGCCGAGGCGCCCCTGCACGATCGCGAGCGCCTTCTCGATCTCGACGTACTTCGCCGTTCGGTTTTCATCGGACCAGACGCCGCGCATCGCCTCGGTGCTGAAGATGTTGCCGAAGATCGCGGAGTCGATGATCGTCGCGCCCATGTGCACCCCTTTTTGCTTTCGTTGGCCGATGATCTACTTGGTCGCGCCGACGCTCGCGCGAACCGCGGCAAGCGTCTCCTTCTTCACACGCGATGCCATCTCGTCCTGCACCGGCCGCATCGCCTTCATCCACTGTTCCTTTTCCGCCGCCGTCGGCTTGTAGATCTCGCTTCGCCCCGACGCCTTGATTGCGGCGATCGCGGCCGCCTCGTCCTTCTCGGCCACCTGGTCGTTCAGCTTCGTCGCGTCCTTCATCGCGCCTTCGAGCGTCGTGCGGACGTCCGCCGGCAACTTGTCCCAGAAAGACTTGTTCACGACGACGACGTAGTTGCTGATCGTGTGGAACGTCAGCGTCACGTGCTTCTGCACCTCGTACTGCTTCTGCGTGTACAGGTTCGACAGCGGCCCCTCGGTGCCGTCGATCACGCCAGTCTGCAGCGCCTGATAGACCTCGGAGAACGCCATCGTCTGCGGCACCGCGCCGACCGACTTCATGATCGCCGCGTTGACCTTGGACGAGTTGATCCGCATCTTGAGGCCCTTCATGTCGGCCGGCGTGTGCAGCGGCCGGTTCGCGCTCATCACGCGAAAGCCGTTGTCCCAGAACGCGAGTCCCACCAGGCCCTTCGATTCGAGCCGTTTCATCAGCGATGCGCCGACCGGCCCGTAATACACCTTGTGCACGGCATCGATGTCGGGAAACATGTACGGCAGATCGAACACTTCGAACTCCGGCAATCCGACCGGCCCGAACTTGCCCGGCACCGGCGCGAGCATCTGCACCGAGCCCAACTGCAGCGCGTCGAGCTCTTCGGCGTCCTTGAACAGCATGCTGTTCGGATAGACCTCGACCTTGACCTTGCCTTGCGTGCGCTCCTCGGCGAGCCGCTTGAATTCGTTCGCCGCCTGTCCCTTGGGTGTGTCCGGCGCGGCGACATGGCTGAACTTGATGACGATCGGCTGTTGCGCGCCCGCGGCGGCAGCGAGGACGAGGCCCAATGCGGCGGCGCATGCGACGACGAATTTCATGAGTGCTCTCCGATGGAAGCTCGAGCCGGGATGATCCGCCGGCCCGGCGGTTGCAATGCAATCATTCCGAGCCGATCTCCGGCAGCGGACGTGTTCGCTCGAGGTGGTAGCGCACGAGCGCGGCGAATCGATACACGGCATGCACGAACTTGCCGTACGGCAGCGTGAGGAAAAGTCCCATGACCGTCGCGAGGTGCAGCGCGAGCAGAACGCCCATTGCCGCGCTCTGCCGCAGCGCGAGCAGCAGCAGTCCCGTCGCCGCCGACAGCAGTAGCAACACGAGAAAGCCGACGTCCATGCCGATCTGCCGCTCGCTTGCGAGCGCGGAGTCGCGCCGTTCCTTGAGCCACAGCAATCCGACCGGTCCGACCAGCAGCCCGATGCCGCCCAGCGTGCCGAGCACGACCGGAATGCTCGAAAACGCATACGGCGCATGCCAGCCGAATGCGTAATGATAGACCGTCGCCACACACGTCGCCGCGAAGCAGAGCATGAACCCGTAGAACGTGAAGTGATGGAAGATGCGGCGCGCATGCGACGGCCGCTCATCGGGATACGTGCAGCCGTCGCCGCCCCCGCCGAGGTATTTCAGCTGCAGCGCGTCGGCCATCGAGTGCGCAAACGGACCGGGACTGACGAAATCGCGCGGCGGCTCTTCGGTGTCGTCCCAGAACCGCGTCGATCCGATGACGAGCGCCGCGACCGCGAGCGCAAATACAATGCCGAACGTCCATGCCATGACGCCGTGCGGGATCAGCGCGTAGAACGAGCCGGCGGCGTCGGAATGGGGTGCGAACAGCGCCTGGCGGTCGATCAGCATGGCCATCGCCATGATGAAAAGCGCGAGGCTCACCGCAGTGGCAATCGCGACCACCGCGCCGTTACGTTCGTAAAGCCGTGCGAGCGGCTGCGGCCATGCGTACTTCCTGTAGCTCTCGCCGCGAATTTCGGCGAGCAGCTTCGGGAAGTTGAGCTGGAATTCGTGCGGCGGCGCGTATTGGCACGCGTAGTAGCACGAGCCGCAGTTGTGGCAGAGATTGGCGAGGTAGGCGAGGTCGCCTTCGGTGAAGCTCAAGCGCCGCTCGAGCGCCGGAAACACCGCGCAGTACCCTTCGCAGTAGCGGCAGGCGTTGCAGATGCTCGCCATCCGCTGGCCTTCCGCGACCAGCGCCACCGGGATCGTCCTAGCGTGCGACATTTCGCGCGGCCTCCTCGCCGGCGATGCGTCCGAACGTCGTGCCGATCGACATGCCGATGCCGGCGAGATAACCCTTGCCGAGCACGTTGCCGGCCATGATCTCGCCGGCGGCGAAGATGTTGGACGACGGCCGATCGTCGCGCAGCAGCATCTGCGCGCGCTCGTTCACGGTCACGCCGAGATAGGTGAATGTGATCCCCGGGCGCAACGGATAGGCGAAGAACGGCGGCGTGTCGATTCGCCGCGCCCAGTGTGTCTTCGGCGGCGACAGGCCTTCGGTCGCGCAATCGTCGAGCACCGTGTGATCGAACGTGCCGGGACGAACGGCGGCGTTGAAGCGCGCCACCGTCGACTCGAGCGCGGCGGGATCGAGCTTCAGCGCAACCGCCAGCTCGCGGATCGATGCCGCCTTCACCGGCGGGAACACCGGCGGCATGAACTTGCCCATCGATTTCGCATCGATCACGGAGAAGGCGATCTGATTCGGTTGCCCGGCGACGAGCCGTCCCCAGATCGCGTACCGCTTGGGCCAGAAGTCTTCGCCTTCATCGTAGAAACGCTCGGCGCGCTCGTTCACCACGATGCCGAGCGACACGCAGTCCACGCGCGTGCAGATACCGCCGTCGAACTTCGGCGCGCGTGCGTCGATCGCCACACAATGGCCCTGCGTCGGGTCGCCGATCGACTTCGCGCCGCCGTCGAGCAGCAGTCGCAGCACGCGCCCGGTGTTGTACGGCGTGCCGCGGATCAGGAAGTTGTCGGCGACCGGTCCCCACGCTTCTCTCAACCATTCGAGGTTCGCCTCGAAGCCGCCGGCTGCGGCCACCATCGCCTTCGCGCCGATCGCGTACTCGATGCCGTGGCGCACGACGCTCGCCGATTCGAAGTGCCCGTCGCGAAGCTCGAGGCCGATCACCTCGGTGTCGTAGCTCACCTCCACGCCGAGCGCCTCGGCCGCCCGGTAGTACGCGTTGACGAGCGCCTTGCCCCCGCCGAGGAAGAACGCGTTGGTGCGCGACACGTGCAGAGTGCCGCCGAGCGAAGGCTGGAACCGCACGCCGTGCTCGATCATCCATCGCCGGCACGTCGCCGTGTGCCGGATCGTCATGCGCGCGAGCGTCTCGTTCGTCTCGCCGCCGGTGACCTTGAGCAGATCCTGCCAGTATTCCTCTTCCGGATAGGCTCCGGTCAGCACGTCCGCCGGCGCGTCGTGCATGCAGCGGAGGTTGCGCGTGTGGCGGCTGTTGCCGCCGCGGAAATGCTTCGGCGCGCATTCGACGAGCTGCACGCTCGCGCCTGCGCGCCGCGCACTGATCGCAGCGCACAGCGCGGCGTTGCCGCCGCCCAGCACGAGAACATCGCAATTGCGCGAAGCCTCCATCGTCCTCCACGACAAATGGCCGCATACACCGCGTGCGTATGGTACGTCAGGGCGCGACGGCTCGATCGGACATGCTAAGCTTAGACGACGCCGCCACGGCCCTCGATCGAAGCGCATCGCCTTTGGCTGTCCGTCCGCCCGCTCTCGCGAAACTGACCCGCCCGCGGCTCTACGACGCGCTGCCGCGCCCACGGCTCTTCGCGCAGCTCGACGAGGCGCTTTCGCGTCCGGTCGTCTGGATCAGCGCGCCGCCGGGTGCGGGCAAGACGACGCTCGTCGCGAGCTATCTCGACGCACGGCAATTGCGCCATCTGTGGTACCAGGTCGATGTCGGCGACAGCGACCCGGCGACGTTCCTGCACTATCTGCGCCTGGCGGCGATCCAGATCGCCGGCAAGCGGGCCGCCGCGCTGCCGGTCTTCATGTCCGAGCCGCAGCAGGATCTCAAGCGATTCTCGCGAAGCTTCTGTCGCGATCTGTTCGCGTCGCTCGCGCCCCGCTGCATCATCGTCTTCGACAACTTCCACGAAGGGCACACGCCATCCGACCAGCGCGCGGCGCTCGTGCAGGGACTGGAGGAAATTCCGGACGGCATCAACGTCGTCGTCATCTCGCGGGCGGATCCGTCGCCCGAGTTCGCGCGGCTCGTTGCGAGCCGGCGCATCGCCCGCATCGACGCCGCCGCGCTCAGCTGCACGGCGGACGAGGCGCAGGCGATGCTCGGAACGGACCGGCTCGATCCGAAGTCGCTGCAGCGCATCCACCGGCAGAGCGAGGGATGGGTGGCCGCGCTCGTGCTGCTGCGCGAGCACCTGAGCCGCCCGGGCGCCGAGCTGGAGGAATCGCTCGGCGAAGGCAAGGACGCGATCTTCCAGTATTTTGCCGGCGAGATCTTCAATCGTGCGAAACCGGAGAACCAGCGCGTGCTGATGCTGACCGCGCTGCCGCGCTCGATCACGCCATCGGAGGCCGTCGAGCTCACCGGCACCGACGATGCGCCGCGATTGCTCGACTATCTTTACCGGCGCCATCTTTTCGTCGACCGCCGCTGCGGTGAGCAGACAACCTACCACTACCACGCGCTGTTTCGCGAGTTCCTGCACGACGAGATAGGCCGGCGGATGCCGCGCGACGAACGGCGGCAGGCGCAGAGCCGAGCCGCCGCGATGCTCGCCGCGCGCGGAGCGGCAAGCGATGCGCTCGAGCTCTTGGCCGACGCCGACGACTTCGAAGCGATGCGCACGCTGATTCGCGCGAACGCGCTGGAATGGGCACGCCAGGGCCGCGCGCAGGCGCTGTCGGACTGGATCGAAGCGCTTCCGGCCGCCATGCGCACCGCCGATCCGTGGCTCGAGTACTGGTACGGCCGAGCGTGGATCTTCGTCGAGCCGCAGCGCGGCCGCCCGGCGCTCGAGCGCGCGTACGACGCGTTTCGCGCCGCCGGCGATCTGCGCGGCGAGGCGCTCGCGCTCAACACGATCGTCACCAGCTACTACTACGAGTGGGCGAACTTCGCGCCGCTCGATCGCTGGGTGCCGGAATTCGCCCGCCTGCTCGATCCCGATCGTGCCGGTGCGCTCGATCGCGAAAGCGAGCTGCGCGCGCGTGCCGCCTACGTGATCACGCTGCTCTTCCGCCAGCCCGAGCATCCTGATCTCGATCGATGCGCGAGACGACTCGACGAGCTGATCGACGCCGAGCCCGACGTCAACGCGCGGATGATGGCGGCATCGACGCTGTTCAATTATCTCAACTGGAAGGACAAGAGCGACACTGCGCAAGCGCTCGTCGCGCGCGTCGAACCGGTGCTCGCGCAGCCCGGCGTCACGCCGCTGATGCAGCTGTGGTGGCGCACTCACCTGTCGTTCTGGCACTACATCAACGGCCGCTATGAGGAATCGGCGGCGGTGATCAGCGAGGCGCGCGCGATTGCCGAGCGCTACGGCCTCGAGGCGTACCTGTTCGAGCTCGACCACGCCGAAACGTCGGCGCTGGTGAGCAAGGGCGATTACGCCGAGGCGAAGGCGCGCATCGACTCGATCGAGCGGCGGCTGTCGCCGATGAGGCGAATGGATTGGGCGTACTTCTACAACCTGAGGGCGACCCTCGAGCAGCGGCTGTCACATTTCGGCGCAGCCATCACGGACGCCGAGCGCGCGGTGGCGCTCGCGCGCGAAACCGGCCTGCCGACGATGCAGATCCCGCATTTCCTCGCCCGCCTCGCGCACAGCCGCATGGCCGCCGGCGACACGCAGACGGGCATGCAGACATTCGATGAAGCGATCGCGCTGTCGACCGGCGCCGATCGCCGCACGTTCGAGCAGCAGCGGGAACTGCTGCAGGCCGGCCTCGATGTCGACGCCGGCGATGCGCAATCGGCCGAACGCCGGCTCGCCGCCATCCTCGCCGACTATCGCGCACGCAGCCAGACGCTGTTCCTGCGCAACCGGCCGGATCTCGCTTCGAAGCTCGCCAATTTCGCGCTCGAGCGGGGCATCGAGGCCGATTACGTACGGCTGCTGATCGAGCGCAATGCGCTGCGCGCCCCGGCGGCTGCCGCAGCCGCGTGGCCGTTCCGCCTACGCGTTCACGTGCTCGGCCGCTTCGAGCTCGTTCGCGACGGCTCGCCGATGCGATTCAGCGGCAAGGCACAGCAACGGCCGCTCGACATGCTGAAGCTCGCCGTCGCGCTGGGCGGCGCCGGCGTCGACAGCGCGCAACTCACGTCGGCGCTGTGGCCCGACGCCGACGGCGCCGCCGCGAAGACGTCGTTCGACTCGACGCTGTTCCGGCTGCGCAAGCTGCTCGACGTCGACGACGCGCTCGTGCTCGCCGCCGGCAAGCTCTCGCTTTCCGGCGAAGTCTGCTGGACCGACGTCTGGGCGCTCGATTCGGCGCTCGACGCAGCCGAGCGCGCGGCCGACGGCGACGCGAGCGCAGTGTCGCGCGCTTCGCGCCGGCTGCTCGACGCCTATCCGGGCAACCTGCTCGGCAGCGACGAAAGCGCGTGGATCGCGAAGCCGCGCGACGCGCTGCGCTCGCGATTTGTCCGTGCGCTGATGCGGCTCGGTGAAGCGCTCGAGCGCGCGGGCGAATGGACGACCGCGATCGACGTCTATCGCCGCGGACTCGAATCCGACAATCTCGCCGAGCCCTTTTATCGGGGCCTGATGCGTTCGCTCGCGGCGAGCGGCGACCGCGCCGAAGCGCTGAACGCGTTCCGCCGCTGCCGCGAGTTGCTGTCGGTCGTTCTAGGGCTGCCGCCGTCGGCCGAAACCGAGCGACTCCACCGGCAGATCGTCTCCGAACCGGGCGCCTCGCGAGACAGCGCAAGGTCGGCGTAAGCCGTCGATCCGCCCCCCGGACGCCGGCTGGCGGGGCCGCCCGCTTGTCCGCTCATCGCGGGCATTTCGTCCCGAGCTCCAATGCGTTTGGCCATCCGTCAGCGATCGGCAAGTCCTTCGCCGTCAAACTGCAGGCATCCGAATACGACGGCAAAACAGGAGCTTCATGCGAACGAAACGACGATCGGGCGAACCGCCGGACGGTGTACCAGCCGGCACGGCGAACCCGCCGGTGAATCCAGAGGAGCGGCGCGAACGTAATAACCGCAGGTCGGGAATCCAGAGTCCCGGCGAAGGCGCGATCCGCAGCCCGCGGATCGGGGCGCGGCGGCGACGCAAGCCGTTCGTCCTTTGACGGACCGGCGATGATCGAGGGAGAGAGCAAGTGGGAACGTTGGTGATGCGAAGCTTCAGGGTACTGGCGGTGCTGTTGCAGCGGACCGGTCCGTACCTGCTGCTCGAATTGCTGTTGCCGGGAGGAACGCTGTTCGCGCTGCTGCTCTACCTCTACCAGCGGCGACAACCGACCGGCGGCGCGCCAACCTTTCCGCAGGTGGCGATCGTCGCCGCACGCGTGTTCGACAAGCTGCGTCTGTTCAACCCGGCGCTCGCGCCGAGTACGCTGCGTCTCGCCGCCGCTCGGGCGCGCGGATGCGAGCGCGATGGCCTCGAGCCGCTCGCGATGGCGCCGCTGCGCTGTGGCTGCGGCGTCCATGCCTGCTGACGGCTCGTGATCGACGCGCGTGGGCGCTGCGGTCGCGTTGCCTACGGGCGCGGCTGATGCTCGAAGCGCGCCGGATCGATGCTCGTCGAGTGCGTAGCGAGGTACACCTCGCGCAGAAACGATGCGAGGCCGCCGATGACGGCGAGCATCGAGAGCACGAACAGGCCGCCGGCGAGCCAGCGCAGGCTCGCCGCGAAGAATTCCTCGATGAACAACGTGACGATCACGAAGCACACGAGCAATGCCGCGGCGGTGCAGAAGTTGATCGCCCAGCTCGCGAGCCGGCGCCGCCGCTCGAGCGAGGCGAGCTCGATGCGCGCCGCGTCGTGCGCCGGCTCGTCGAGACTGGCCCATGACGTCTCGAACATGCGCGCGCGGTCGATGACGCGGGCGAGACGATTCGCCATGACGCCGAGCAGCCCGGCGATGCCCGTGAGCAGGAACACCGGCGCGATCGCGAGCTGGATCGCGTGCGAGATCACCGGCAACGTCGCATCGATCGGCATCAGCCGAATCTCCGGCTAGACGATTACTTTCCACCGCCGCGCTGCCAGCAACCGCAGCTTCTTGCATTCCTGCTCTGCGAGCTCGTCGGCCTGCGCGCGCAGCGCCGTGTCAAACTCGCCCAGCGCTTGGCGAGTGTGCGCCGCATCGAGCTCGCGCTTGAGCACGTAGAACAGCGGACAATATTCGCCCTGCAGCTCATGGATCACCGGGAACGACATCCGGTGAATTGCCGACGGACCGAGTCGCAGCAGCGCGTCGCGATGCTCCGGCGTGCCGTAGCCTTTGTGCGTGGCGAACCCGTATCCGGGGTATTCGCGGTCGAGCGTTTCCATCATCCGGTCGCGCTCGGTCTTGGCGATGATCGACGCCGCCGCGATCGTGAAGTTGATGCCGTCGCCCTTGTTGAACGTGTTCTGCGGCACTTCGACACCGGGCACTGTACGCGCGTCGACCAGCACGTGTTGCGGCCGCAGCGGCAGCGCATCGAGCGCGCGGCGCATCGCGAGCAACGCCGCGTGATAGATGTTGAGACTGTCGATCTCCGCGACCGACGCGACGCCGACGGCCACACCGGATGCCTTGGCGCGAATCTCGACGGCGAGCTTCGTGCGCGTCGCCGCGTCGAGCTTCTTCGAATCGTCGACGCCGGCGATATCGGTTTGCGGCGGGAACACGACCGCTGCGGCGACGACCGGGCCCGCGAGAGGACCGACGCCGACTTCGTCCACGCCTGCGATATCGCGCACGCCGGACTTCCACAGCAACTGCTCGAAGTGTCGCATCGCGCTCAACCGCAGCCGCTCGTCGCGCTCGCGCTCGTAGCGCTTCTTCAACGCGGCGTGCAGGCGGCGCACGCCCTGACGCGGGTCGCGCTGCAGCCGCGTGAGGATCTGCGACGACACCGGCTCGCCGTTTTCAAGATATCGACGCCGGATGTCTTCGATCGAAAGTTCTTCTACGCGCGCCATTCGCAATTATCCGTGTCGGTAGGTCGAGCCGGTGGTGTCGAATCGGCGAATGCAAAGAGCCAGTCGCGCGGACTGGCTCGGCGTAGGACCGCAACCGCTGATTCGCAAGCGCGGCGATTCTACCACCGGGCTAGCATCGCCGTGGCGCGGATCTTGGCCCATCCGATTGCGCGCAGGCCCGCGACCAGCGAAGCGGATTGGCATGGAACCGCCATCGGGCTCGGGAAATCACAACCATGGCGACCTTGGCGATCCACGCGCGATGGCGCTGCTGCTGTCCTGAAGGACCGATCGATGCAAGAGCCGTTCGTGCTGTTGAGCGGCACCGCCAACGAGGCGCTCGCGCGCTCGATTGCCCGCAACCTCGGCGTGGACATTGCGGCCTGCGAGATCAGGCGCTTTCCCGATGGCGAGGTTTCGATCGAGCTCGGCGAGCCCGTCCGCGGCCACGAAGTGTTCCTCGTGCAACCGACCGCGCCTCCGGTGGACCCGAACCTCGTCGAGCTTCTCGCGTTGGCCGATGCCTGCCGCCGTGCGGCCGCCACCCGCGTCACCGCGATCATTCCCTACTTCGGCTATGCACGCGCCGACAAGCGGCTGACGCGCCGCGAGCCGGTCACGGCGCGCATGGTGGCGGATCTGCTGCAAGCCGTCGGCATCGAGCACGTCGTCACCGTCGACCTGCACACCGACCAGATCGAGGGATTCTTCCACGTGCCGGTCGACGCGTTGACCGCAGTGCCGACGCTGTGCAACGCGCTGGAAGACCGTCTGCCGGACGACGTCGTCGTGGTCGCGCCCGACGCGGGGCGCGTTCGGATGGCGACCCGCTATGCGCGTCAATTGCACGCTCCGGTCGTCGTGCTGCACAAGGAGCGCAAGAGCGGCACCGAGACCGCCGTCGCGCATATCGTCGGCGACGTGCATTCGCGCGCGTGCCTCATCATCGACGACATGATTTCGACCGGGGAAACGATCGGCCAGACGATCGAAGCCTTGATCGGCGCCGGCGCGCGCGAGGAGATGTGGGTGAGCGCAACGCACGGATTGCTCCTCGACGGCTCGCGCGAAAAGCTCGCCAGCACCGCGATCCGCGAGATCGTGGTCACCGACACCATCGCGCCCCGCCATACCTCGTGGCCGGGTCTTCACGTCGTGTCGGTCGCGCCGCTTTTCGCCGGCGCGTTGAAGCGCATCCATACGGACGGCTCGTTCAACGAGCTCGATCGGTCCGCGCGCGACGATACGCGCGATCGTTGAGCACGACCGGGCCGACACGCACGCAAACGGTAAGGGATGACGGAATCGAAGACAGCGGTCTACGGCGCGATCGCCGCGAACATCGGCATTGCGATCACGAAATTCGTCGTCGCAGGCTTGACGGGCAGCTCCGCGATGCTCTCCGAGGGCATCCACTCGACGGTCGATGCCGGCAACGGCGTGCTGCTGCTGATCGGCCTGCGGCTGAGCCAGCGCAAAGCCACACCCCGGCACCCCTTCGGTCACGGCAAGGAGCTCTTCGTCTGGAGCCTGATCGTCGCCGTGCTCATCTTCGGTGTCGGCGGCGGCGTTTCGGCCTACGAAGGCGTCTTGCACATCCTTCAGCGGCGGCCGGTGGGCGACCCGTTCTGGGGCTACGTCGTGCTCGCCAGCGCGTCCGTGTTCGAAGGCGCGAGCCTCGCCGTCGCGCTGCGCGCGTTCCTGCGGCAAAAGGGCGAGCGTCCGTTCTGGGATGCGCTGTATTCGAGCAAGGATCCCGTCGCGTATACCATCGTGGCGGAAGACAGCGCGGCGCTGCTCGGCCTTATCATCGCCGCGGCCGGCGTGTGGGCGAGCCACCGCTTCGACATGCCGGCCGCCGACGGCATTGCGTCAGTGCTGATCGGCGCTGTGCTCGCCGGCGTCGCGGTGCTGCTCATCCGGGAAGCGCGCGGATTGCTGATCGGCGAGGGCATTCGGCCGGAGACGGAGCGCGATATCCGCGCTCTGGTGTTGGCCGATCAGCGAGTGCGTGCGGTCGGCTCGATCCTGTCGATGTACATCGGTCCGGACGAGGTGCTGTTGACGCTCGATGTCGAGTTCGATCCTCAAGTCACCGCCAACGACATCGCGCAGGGGGTGAACCGCATCGAGCACGAGATTCGCGAGCGTTACCCGAAGATCCGGCGCATCTATCTCGAGGCGCGGGCGCTGCGCACGCGCACGCAACAGGACACGCGAGCCGCAGACGCTCGGGTTTAGCGCAGGGTGATCGCAGGCGTGCGCGAGGGCGAGAGCCTCATCACGCCCATTTCATCGCGCGCAGCGCGGCAACGAGCTCCGGCCGCATGATCCACTCGAAGTGACCATCGCCCGCGTCGTCGACGACGTCGCGACCGGTCGACAGCGTGAACCACCAGCACGGCGTGCCCTTCCCCTTCTGCGGAGGCGCGTAGCCGAGCTTGTCGGCGACCGAGCGCGCGAAAGCGCCATACTGCAGACGAGCCGCGGCGACATTCTTGAAGCTCAGTTGACCCGCCATCTGGAATGCGGAGATCGTGCAGTCCGGCGCGCGACATTGCGCCTGAAGCATTTGCAGCTGGATCGGCGCGATCCCGTTCCAGTCACGCGTGGCGAGCAGCGCGGCTTTGAATTGCTCGGTCGTCGCAATCGGGTCGGCGTGAATGAGAACGTTCATGAAAGCGGTCCCTGTCTGGTGGATGTAGTCTCGCGAGACACCCAGTGTACGCCAGCTGTCGAAATGCCCGGCGACCGTCTGCCTCGGCCGTAACGCCGCGCTCGATCCCGAGATCGCGGTGAAATGTTCGTTGCGGTCTTGTAAATCGCGACCGACGACCCCATCATGACGTTGTCGAACTCGCTTTGGGTATGCCCGCAGTATCGCCTGCTGGGTGCCACTTCCGGACTCTCCCTCGGTGATTTGATTGCCCGCGCGCGTTGCGCGGGCCAACGCCACATCGATCGGAGTCATCATCATGTCTACAGGCACCGTCAAGTTTTTCAACCCAACCAAGGGCTTCGGATTCCTGCGTCCCGACGACGGCTCGAAGGATGTCTTCGTGCACGTGTCGGCCGTGGAGCGTGCGGGGCTCGGCACCCTCACCGAAGGCCAGAAGCTCTCCTGGGAAGTCGAGCGCGGCAACGACGGCAAGTCGTCCGCAACCGACTTGAAGGCGCTCTGAGCCCTCGTCCCCGGGGCGACGTCCGTCCGCCCACCGAGCCGCGTCTCGGTGGGCGGGCGGGTGGTCGCCCCCGCGCCATGGCAAGCGAACCAAGGCGAAAGGACTTATCCTCACGATTCCATCGACCTCCACCTGCAGTGTAAAGGGACCGCAAATGGCCAAGCCGAACTATGGATTCGCGAAACGTCAGCGAGACCTCGCGAAGAAGCAGAAGAAAGAGGAAAAACGGCTGCGAAAAGCTGCGACCCAGCAGGAGCCGCCCGCCGAGCAGGCGCCTGCGCCGCCCGTCGAAGAGCCGCCAAAGGTGTGATCGTACGTGACGGGCGCTCGCCCGTCCGCCGCCGCGCTCAGAGCTTGAGCGCGTGCGGCAGCCACAGCGAGAACGACGGCACGTAGGTCACCAGCATCAGCACGGCGAACATCACCGCGTAGAACGGCCAGATCTCGCGCATCACCTGCTCCATCGACACCTTGCCGACCGCGCAGCCGACGAACAGCGTCGCGCCCACCGGCGGTGTCAGCAGCCCGATGCCGAGGTTGAGCAGCATGATCATGCCGAAGTGCACAGGGTCCACACCCAGTGTGGTCACCACCGGCAGCATGATCGGCGTGCAGATCAGGATCAGCGGCGCCATGTCCATCAGGCAGCCGAGCACGAGCAGCAGCACGTTGATCATCATCAGGATCACGTGCGGGTCGTGCGACACCGTGAGGAAGAACGCGGTGATCTTCGCCGGCAGCTGCATCAGCGCCATCACGTAGCCGAAGCTCGACGCGCACGCGATCAGCGTCATCACCATCGCCACCGTCTTCAGCGTCCGGTGGATCAGGCCCGGCCATTCGCGCCACTCGAGATCGCGATAGACGAACATCGTCACGAAGAACGCCCACAGGCACGCTACCGCGCCCGCCTCGATCGCGGTGAACACGCCGGCGAGGATGCCGCCGATGATGATGACGATCGTGATCAGGCCCCACAGCGCGTCCACGGTGGTTTTCAGCGCCTCGCGCAGCGGCACCGACTCGCCGGTCGGATGGCCGTCGCGATACGCGATGAAAAGGCACAACAGGATCAGCGCGAGCCCGAGCAGCAATCCCGGAACCACGCCGGCCATGAACAGGCTCGTGATCGAGATCATGCCGCCGGTCGCGAGCGAATAGATGACCGCGTTGTGCGACGGCGGCACGAGGATCGCCTGCACCGACGCGCTGATCGTGACGTTGGTCGCGAATGCGCGCGGATAGCCGACCTTCTCCATCTGCGGAATCATCACCGAGCCGATCGCCGACGTATCGGCGACCGACGAGCCCGAAATGCCGGACAGGAACGTCGTCGCGATGATGTTGACCGCCGAGAGGCCGCCGCGCACGCGAACGAAGCCCACCAGCACGTTCGCGAACGCGACCAGCCGCCTCGCCATGCCGCCTTCGGACATGATCGCGCCGGCGAGCACGAAGAACGGGATCGTCAGCATCGCGACCTTGCTCACGCCGTCGGAGATCTTCAGCATGACCGCTTCGAGCGGCACGCCGATCCACAGCGCACCGGCAATCGCCGCGAGGCCGAGCGAGTACGCAATCGGAACGCCGAGCGCGAACAACGCGAACAGGCATCCGAGCAGAACCGCGATGTCCACGATCGGCGCTGCGTCGGTTATTCGAACGCCGCGGTCGCGTGCGCGTCGCCGGATTCATCGGCGGGGCGCCCGATCGTCACGTGCTCGATGACGAACAGGAACAGGATCGCGCCGCCGACCGGGATCGGCAGATACGTAACGCCCGTCGACAGAAACGGGAAATCGGCGATCGTGTTGCTCCAGGTCGCGTCACAAAGCCGCGTGCCCCAGATCACCATGAAGAGCGCCATCGCGGCCATCAGCAGCTCGACGACGTAGTCGGCGATGCGCCGCAGCGGCGCGGGCAGCTGGTTCACCGCGAGCGAGACATTCATGTGCAGGCCGAGCCGGTAGCATGCCGCGGCGCCGAAGAACGTGAGCACGATCGTCAGAAGCACCGCCATCGGCTCCGGCCACGATGACGCGCTGTTCAGCACGTAGCGCGTGAACACCGCCCATGGAATCACCGCCGAGATCAGCACCAGCGCGACGCCGGCGACGACCACGCACACGAGATACAGCGCATCCATCGCCCTGCGATAGGCGATCGCCATAGGCTCCTCCGCTCTGCGACGTGTCATCCCGACCGAAGGAGGGATCTGCTGTTGCCTTGACCTCGCGGCACAAGCGGATCCCTCGGCTTCGCCTCGGGATGACAGGTATGCCTCGTTACTGAACCGCCTGGATGCGCTTGATCGTCTCGGCGTACTTCGGACCGTACTTGTCCCACACCGGCTTGACCGCGTCCTGGAACGGCTTCTTGTCGGCGATTTCGGTGATCTGAATGCCCGCCGCGCGCGCCTTGTCCATCGCGTCCTTCTCGTACTTTTGCCACAGAACGCGCTCTTCCATCTGCGCTTCGCGCGCGAACTTCTTCACCAGTGCCTGATCGGCCGGCGACAGGCCGTCCCACGTCTTCTTCGACATCACCAGCATCTCGGGAACGATCAGATGCTCGTCGAGCGTGTAGAACTTCGCGACCGTGTAGTGATTGTCGAACACGAAGCTCGGCGGGTTGTTCTCCGCGCCGTCCACGACTCCGGTCTGCAGCGCATTGAACACCTGGTCGTAGCCCATCGACACGCCGTTGCCGCCGAGCGCGTTCATCATGTCGACGAACATCGGATTGCCCATCACGCGGAACTTCATGCCCTTGAGGTCGGCGATCGTGCGGATCGGCTTCTTGGTGTCGTAGAGGCTGCGCGCGCCGGCGTCCATCCAGCACAAGCCGATCAGGCCCGCCTTCGGATTGTTCGACACCTTGTCGAGCAGCTCCTGGCCGATCGCGCCGTCGATCACCTTCTGCATGTGCGCCGTGTTGCGGAACAGGTACGGCATGTTGAACACGTTGAGATCGTCGACCACCGGGCCGAGTGCCCCGACGCTCACGCGCGCGAGCTGCAGCGCGCCCACCTGCGCCTGCTCGATCGCCTCCTTCTCGCCGCCGAGCTGCATCGACGGGTACATCTGCACGCTGATGCGGCCGTTGGTCGCCTGCTCGAGCTTCTTGCCCATGTTCTCCGTCGCGACGACCGTCGGATAGCCCGCCGGATGAACGTCGGATGCCTTGAGCACGAGCTTCTGCTGAGCGAGCGCGCTTCCGGCGAGCAACAGCAGCACGGCTCCTCCGAGCCGCAACGCATTACGTCTGTCGATCATCGTCTCCTCCTCTGGCTGATGAACTGCACCTCTGCTGCTTTTGAATCGCGACGGCGGCCGCTCATCGCGCGAGCCATCCGCCGTCGACCGGCATCGTGATGCCGTGAATGTAATTCGCGGCCTTAGACGCGAGGAACACCGCGGCGCCGCCGAGATCGCCGGGCTCTCCCCAATGGCCGGCCGGGATGCGCGCGAGGATCGCGGCGTTGCGCTCCGGATCGGCGCGCAACGCGGCCGTGTTACTCGTGGCGAAATATCCGGGCGCGATCGCGTTGACGTTGATGCCCTTGCTCGCCCATTCGCACGCGAGAAGCCGCGTCAGCCCCGCGAGCGCGCTCTTCGACGCGGTGTACGACGCGACGCGAACGCCACCCTGGAACGACAGCACCGACGCGACGTTGACGATCTTGCCGCCGCCGCCTTGCGCGAGCATGCGTCGGGCGACCGCCTGCGAGAGGAAAAACGCCGCCTTGAGGTTGACGTCGATCACCGCGTCCCAGTCGGCCTCGGTGAATTCGAGCGCGTCGGCGCGCCGGATGATGCCGGCGTTGTTGACGAGGATGTCGACGCGTCGTCGCCATTCGATCGTGCGCTCGACGATCTTCCCGATCGGCTCGAGCGTGGACAGATCGGCGTGAATCGGCACCCAATCGCGGCCCAGCGCCGCGATGCGCGCCGCCGTGTCGTCCATCGACGAACGGCCGACCAGCGCGACGTCGGCGCCCGCACCCGCGAGCGCCACCGCGATCGCCTGACCGATCCCGGTGTTGGCACCGGTGACGATCGCAACGCGGCCGGCCAGATCGAAGGGACTCGACGTCACGGCGACTTTCAGCGCAGATCCGACATGGCGAGCGCATCCATGTCGGTGAAGTCCTGGTTATCGCCCGCCATTGCCCAGACGAACGCGTAGGGGCTCGTTCCGGCGCCGCTGTGAATCGACCATCCCGGCGAGAGCACCGCCTGCTCGTTTGCAACGATCAAATGGCGCGTCTGCGAGGGCTCGCCCATCAGGTGGATCACGCGCGCGTCGGGCGGCAGGTCGAAATAGAAGTACACCTCGCAGCGCCGGTCGTGCAGATGCGAGGGCATCGTGTTCCAGACGCTGCCCTGATCGAGCACCGTGAAGCCCATGACGAGCTGGCACGACGCGCACACGTCCGGGTGGATCACCTGGTGGATCGTTCGCACGTTCGCCGTTTCGGCTGCGCCGAGGCGGATCTTCTTCGCGGCGGCCGCCTCGAGCTTGCGTGTCGGATGCGAGGCGTGCGCCGGCGCGCTCAGCAAATAGAAGCGCGCCGGATCGTTCGCGTCGGCGCTTTCGAACCGGACGTCGCGCGCGCCCATGCCGACATAGAGCGAATCGCGTTTGGCGATCTCGAAACGCTCGCCGTCGACGCTCACGCGCCCGTCTCCGCCGACGTTGATCAATCCGAGCTCGCGCCGAGCGAGAAACGTGTCCGAGCCGATCGGCTTCAGCGGCTGCAAGTGCAGCGGCGTGGCGCCGGGCATCGCGCCGCCGACGACCATCCGATCGATGTGACTGTAGGTGAGCGTGATCGCATCCGGATGGAACACCGTCTTGATCAGGTAGTGGCGGCGCAGCTCCTCGGTCGAAAAGCGCGCCGTCGCCTCGGGATGACACGCGTGGCGCACCTCGATCGACGTGGTCCTGTCGAGCGAGACGAAAGTGTCCTTCGTCGGAACGACGAGCGGTGTAACGGCGTTCATGCGAGCAGATCCTCTTCGCTGTGGATGTCTTCGTAGAAATAATCGGGATTCATCCGCCGGATGTCGTCCATGCTGATCCGAAGCCCGTCGAGATGGCCTTCCATCGCAGCCGCCGCGCGCTCGGGATCGTGGTCCTCGATCGCGGCGACGACGGCGGCATGCTCCTTGACCACACGAGCCATGCGTCCCGGCTGCGGCAACGTCAACAGACGATAACGGTCGATCTGCGTCTTCGCGCTCTGGATCAGCGACCAGATGCCGGGATATCCCGCCACCGCTGAGATCGCCGCGTGGAACGCTTCGTCCGCCTTGTGGAATTCGGTGCGATCGCTGGCATCCGCTGCCTCGCGCTGGCGATGCAGGATCGCGCGCAGGCTCGTAACGTCGCTCTTGCGAGCACGCAGCGCGGCGGCGCGCGCCGTCGCCTGCTCGAGCGCCTTGCGCACGACGATCGCCTCGGGCAGCGCGGTGACCGGGATGCGTGCGACGAACGTGCCCGACTTGGGCACGGTGTCGACGAGACCCTCGGCGGTCAATCGCAGCAGTGCCTCGCGCACCGGCGTGCGGCTCACGCGCTGCGCGAGCGCAATGTCCTTTTCGGCGATCGGCTCGCCCGGCTTGCGCTTGAGCCAGACGATCTCGTTGCGAAGGACGCGGTACACGGCGGCCGAAGCGGTCTCGGGCCGCTGCGACGAATGGCGCGCCGGCAGCACGGCGCGTACGCGCCGCGGCCGCCGGACGGCCGGGATTTTCGAGCGGCGATCGGGCATCGCAGGTGGTTTGCTTGATGGCGTGTGCGGGACTAGTATATCTAATATATCAGTTCGCGCAACCGTTTGGCGGCCTTGCGTCAGTCGCGCCCAACGGCCGGTACGACGAACAACGCGAGCAGTTACCTGATCGGAACGACGGTGTTCGCCGACGCGGGCTGGACCGCGATCGACGGCCGATTCGAACCGCAGCTCAAATCGTGACGACCGTCAGTCCTGCGACGCCTGGTGCCCGAATCCGAGCCACACCCGTCGCGTGTGCTCGACGTACGGCGGCGTTTCGAAGCACGGACCGACGAGCCTGCGCCACTCGCTGAAATCGTCGGATTGGCGAAAATCGACCGTGTGGTTTTCCAGCGTCTCCCACTCGACGAACAGACGGTAGCGGTTCGGCAATTCGGTCGATCGATGCAGCTCCATGCTTCGGCAGCCCTTCGCGCGCCGGAACAGCGGCGTCGCCTCCGCGACTTTCGCCTCGAATTGCTCCTCCATTCCCTTCTTGACGTCGATTTGCGCGATCTCGAGGATCATTGTCTTAGCTCCATGATGGTTGCGCGACGCTGCTGCGGCAGTGAGCGCCACTTTACCTGGCGACTGGTCCCGCCAGAAAGTATTGCGTGCGCCCTCCGTTGGACTAATATGGCCGCTAACCGGGTTGGCGCGCTGCGACCGCTCGCGGTTACCTGACCAAAAAAGCAGTTGCGTGGCCGGTCATCACCGGCGATCGAGGTCCACGCGAGATAACGGAGGAGCCACCGATGCGTGCACTTTTCACGATGCGATCCCTCGCGGCCGCCGCTTCAATCGCATGCGCCGCGTCGCTCGTCACGTTGCCCGTGGCACATGCGCAGGAGACCACGCTCGAGGTCTGGAGCCACGAAGCCGACGAGCCGGCGAAGGTCGCATTCCGCGAGCTCGCAGCGCGCAATCTCGAGAAGGCACATCCCGGCGTCAAGGTCAAGATCACGTGGTACGAAAAGAATCCGCTGTTCGCGGCGTTGAAGACGGCGCTACCGGCGGGCAAGGGTCCCGACGTCTTCTATGTCGAGCCCGATCAGGTCGAATACATCACCGCCGGATACGTGGTTCCGCTCGACGATCTGGTCAACTGGAACAACATCGAGCCGTGGGCGCGCAAGGTGTGGACGCACAACGGCAAGACGTATGGCATCCCGCAGGAGGCCTACACCGTCGAGCTCTACTACAACAAGGACATGCTGAAGAAGCTCGGCGTCGAGCTGCCGGCGAATGCGCAGTTCACGCAGTCGCAATTTCTCGATCTCGTCAAGAAAGCTCGCGCCGCCGGCATGACGCCGATTGCGCAGGGCGTGGGCGATCGCCCCTATCCGGGAGCGTACCTCACCGTCGAGGCGTTGCTGCGAAAGCTCGGACCGGACGATTATCAGAAGCTCTTCACCGGCAAGCTGTCGTTCGCCGATCCGCGCGTCGTCGAGGTGCTCAAATGGGTCAAGGAGGTCGTCGACGCGGGCGGGTATCCGAAGAACTTCATGACGCTGAAGCTCGGCGAGTCGCACTACTACTTCTACAGCAAGCCGGGTGCGCTGATGCTGCCGATGGGAAGCTTCTACACCGGGCGTGCGTTCGTTCCCGAGGACAAAGGCGGGCAGCCGCAGAGCTTCCCGCTCGGCATCATGCAGTTTCCGGCGATGGACCGCGGCGCGTGCAACGAATGCAAGACGTCGACGATCGGTGCGAGCTTCGCGATCAATGCCGCGAGCAAGCAGAAGCCGCTCGCCGCGGAGTTCCTGAACGCGATGTCGACGCCGCAGATGGGCAAGATGTGGATCGAGACGGTCTACCTGCAGACGGGCATCAAGGCGGACGTGAAGAATTTCTCCGGTCCGCATGCGCAGTACTTCACCGAGCTGATGGAGCGGCAGAAAGGCGAGAAGTACTTCATCGGCCAACCGCGCGACATGGTGACGGGCGAATGCAAGGACACGTTCGCGCAGGTGCTGAATTCCGGTTTTCCGGGCGGCCTGCTGTCGGTCGATCAGACCGTGACGATGATGAACAAGGCTTGCTACAAAGGCTAGCCTGCGCGGTACCCGGCAACGCGCCGATCCGATCGCGCCGATGAGCGTTGCGGGCCGGCTGTTCCGCTTCACCGGGCGAGACGCCGCGAAGATCGAAATCGACGCGCGCCGCGGCGGCATCGGCGTCCTGTTGGCGTTCCTCGCGCCCGCGCTGGTCATCTACGCCGGCTTCACGATCTATCCGGTCGTGCGTACGTTCTACAACGCCTTCCATGCGATCAAGCCGCAGGGCGTCGTCGACTTCGTCGGGCTTGGCAACTTCACGACATTGCTGCTCTCGGACCCGGTGTTCTGGAAGGCGGTCGCGAACACCTCGTTGTTCACGCTCGTCGCCACGATCGTCGACGTGGTCGGCGGATTGCTGCTCGCGCTGTGCCTGTTCGCGCGCGCGCCGCTCGCGCCGGTGTTGCGCATCGTTTGGTTCACCCCCGTTCTGATGTCGTACGTGGTCGTCGGGATTCTCTGGGTGTGGATCTTCGACTACGACTGGGGCCTCGCGAATGCGACGCTGCGATGGCTCGGGCTCGGCGCGCTCGAGCAGTCGTGGCTCGGGCAGCCGTCCACGGCGCTGTGGTCCGTGCTGGTTGCGCACGAATGGAAGTGGCTCGGCTTCAACATGATCGTCTTTCTCGCCGCGCTCCATGCGCTGCCGGCCGAAGTGCTCGGCGCCGCGGAGCTCGACAATTGCGGCTGGTTCGCCAAGCTCGTCTACATCATCGTGCCAATGCTGCGCACGACGGTCGTCAATCTGATGGTGCTCTCCTTCATCGGCAAGATGATGGTCTTCGACCTGATCTGGGTGATGACCGGCGGCGGGCCCCTGTGGTCGACCGAGACCGTGTCGACTTACGTGTACAAGCGCGCGTTCGAATGGAACACGTTCGACCTCGGTTATCCGTCGGCGATCGCCGTGCTGTGGTTCGTCATCATTCTCGCGTTCGTCGCCATCGTCACGCGAGTGCTGCGCCCGCGCGACCGGCTCGAGTTCTAGCGATGGTGACGCCGCTTCGACTCGGATTGGAGCACGTGCGCCGCATCCCGCTCGTGCTGTTCGTCCTCGTCTACACGGCGGTAACCGGTGGCCCGCTGCTGTGGGTGGCGACGATGTCGCTGCGCACGACCGCCGAGATATTCAAGGATCCGTACGGCGCGCCCTCGCCCATCCACTGGGAGAAGTTCGCCGATGCGTGGACCAGGTCGAACTACGGCACCTATTTCTGGAACAGCACGCTCGTCGTCGTGACCGCTGTCGCGCTCGTCACGGTGATCGGATCGATGGCAGCTCACTGCCTCGCGCGCTACAATTTCCGCGGCAACCGGCTCGCGCGCTTCGTCATCCTTTCGGGGCTGGTGCTGCCGCCGCAGCTGCTGATCCTCGCGCTGTTCCAGATCCTGCTCGACATCCATCTGTACAACACGCTGACCGGGCTCGTGCTCGTCTACGTGGCGACGCACATCGCGATGACCGTCTATATCCTCGAAGGCTTCTTCGCGCAGATCCCGCAGGATCTTTTCGACGCCGCGCGCATGGACGGCTATTCCGACTTCGAGATCTTCTGGCGCGTCACGATGCCGATCGGAGCGCCGGCGATCTTCACCACGGTGACGCTCAACTTCATCATCCTGTGGAACGAGTTCCTGTTCGCCGTCGTGTTGCTGACCGACGACGACAAGCGTACGTTGCCGCTCGGCATCATGCACTTCACCGGCAGCCATCAGCTCGACATCGGCATGGTGGCGACCGGTCTCATGATCGCGATCCTCCCGGTGATCGCGCTCTACGCGCTCTTTTCGGAAACGATGATCAAGGGCATGACGGCGGGAGCGGTCCGCTAGGCTGGCGGAGCGCAAGACAGGCGAACGTGGCGGTCATAACGGTCGACAGGCTCTGCAAGCGATATGCGGGTGCGAGCGCGCCGGCCGTGCACAACGTTACGTTCACCGTCGCCGATCGCGAGTTCATGGTGCTGCTGGGCCCGTCGGGGTGCGGCAAATCGACCGTACTGCGCATGATCGCCGGCCTCGAGCCCATTACGGCCGGCACGGTATCGATCGACGGCCGCGTCGTCAACGCCGTACCGGCCAAGTCGCGCGATATTGCGATGGTGTTCCAGTCGTATGCGCTGTATCCGCACATGACGGTGTTCGAGAATCTCGCATTCGGACTGCGACGGCGCGACGTCGAGAGGACCGAAATCGAGCGGCGCGTGAACGCGGCGGCGGCAAAGCTCGGGTTGGCGGACCTGTTGCAGCGCAAGCCGCACGCGCTCTCCGGCGGCCAGCGCCAGCGCGTCGCGCTCGGCCGGGCGATCGTCCGCGATCCCAAGGTCTTCCTGTTCGACGAGCCGCTGTCCAACCTCGACGCCGCGCTGCGCGTCACCACGCGAAACGAGCTGATCAAGCAGCAGCACGAGATCGGCACGACGTCGATCTACGTGACGCACGATCAGGTCGAGGCGATGACGATGGGCCATTGCATCTGCATCATGAATCACGGCAGCGTCGTGCAGATCGGGCGTCCGCTGGACGTCTATCGGAACCCGGCCGATACGTTCGTCGCGCGGTTTCTCGGCAATCCGCCGATGAATCTGCTCAAGGCCACGCTCGATACGCAGAACGGCCGCGCCGTCGCGCGCATCGGCGCCATCGTGGTCCCGCTGACGGCGAGCGGCGCACCGGCGCGCGCGCAATACGTAGGCCGCGACGTGCTGGTCGGCATCCGCCCGGAGGATTTGTACGAACATTCGCCGCCCGGCGTGACGCAGGTCGCGCGGCTGCCCGCGAGTGTGGTCGCCGTCGAGCCGCTCGGCGCCGAAACGCTGCTCGTCGTGTCGCTGCAGGCCTCCGGCGAGGAGCTGATCGCGCGCATCGGACGTGATACGCAGTTATGCATGGGCGACCGGCTCGACGTCGCGCTCGATGCGGCCGCGATTCATCTGTTCGATCCCGCGACGACGAAGGCGATCGTCTAGCCATGCCCACCGATCGCATCGTCGATTGCCACGCGCACATCATCGATCCGGTGCGTTTTCCTCTCACCGGGCCGCGCGGTTACAAGCCGCGCGCCGACGAGGGCGGCACGCGCGAGCAATTCTGCGCGGTGCTGGCCGATCACGGCGTCGCCCACGCGGTGCTCGTGCAATTGAGCGGCTACGGCACCGACAATTCGGCGATCCTGGATGCGGTGAAGACTTATCCCGGCCGGTTCAAGGCGATCGCGGTGATCGATCCGGGCGCGAGCGATCGCACGCTCGACGATCTCGCCACGGCCGGCGTCGTCGGTGTCCGCTTCAATCTCGTGAGCTACGAGCCGGATGCACTGTCGCGCCGCGATGCGCCGCTGCTGTTGCAACGGCTCAAGTCGCTCGGCTGGTTCGCGCAGGTCTACGCGGACGATGAGCAGTGGCCGCTTGCCGCGGCGGTGTTGAGAGCGAGCGGCATTCGCGTGCTCGTCGATCATTTCGGCGTGCGCGACATCGGCCGCGGAGTCCACGACAAGGGATTCCAGTCGGTGCTCGCGCTCGGCCGTGAGGGAAACACGACGATGAAGCTCTCGTCGCTGTTCCGCGTCTCGAAGATGCTCGAGGGCTTCGAGGATCTCGACCCGTTCGTCGGCGAGATCCTTTCGGCGTTCGGCGTCGATCGCTGCATCTGGGGATCCGATTGGCCGTTTATCAACGTGCCGCGCCGCCCTCGCTACGCCGATCTGCTGGCGCCGCTGTCGCGATGGCTACCCGACGCCGGCGATCGCGCGCGCGTGCTTGCCGCGAACCCGAAGCAACTGTTCGGCTTCGGAGACTGACCGATGGCGAAGACGCGCAACGTCGCGCTGGGTGGTGCCGGCATGATCAGTTGGTATCATCTGCTCGCCTGGCAAAAGCTCGGTGCTCGCGTGCGCTTGGTCGCCGTTTGCGACCCGGATCATGCGAAGGCTGCGAAGCGTGCGCAGGAGTTCTCGATTCCGAAGACCTACGCCGACGCCGATGCGATGTTCACGTCGGAAACGATCGACGCGCTCGATGTGGCGTCGCCGCGCGCGACGCATGCGGCCTGGGTCGACGCCGCGGCCGCGCGCGGAATCGACGTGCTCTGTCAAAAGCCGATGACGCCCACGCTTGCCGAATCCGAGGCGCTGGTCCAGCGCGTGCAAGGCAAGTGCCGGCTGATGGTGCACGAGAACTGGCGCTTCCGCCCGTGGTATCGGGACCTGAAGCGATGGATCGAGGCCGGCGAGCTCGGCGATGTGCTGCTCGCCCGCATGTCGATGATCACGTCCGGCATGCTTGCGGACGCAAGCGGCCGCCGGCCGTCGTTCGAGCGCCAGCCGTTCATGCAGCACGAAGAGCGGATGATGATCGCCGAAGTGCTGATCCATCATCTGGACGTCATGCGTTTCCTGTGCGGCGACCTGCGCGTCGTCGCGGCGCGCGCGGCGCACACGGTTGCAGACGTGCGCGGCGAAACGCTCGCCGCGATCTTCCTCGAGACCGCGTCCGGCGCGCCGGTCGAGGTGAGCGGCACGATGGCGGCGCCGGGTTATCCTTCGAGGCCGCCCGATCGCCTGGAAATCATCGGCAGCAAGGCGAGCGCGGTCTTCGACGATTGGGAGCTGCGCCTGCTCGGCCCCGCGCCGCGGCATGAGCGCTACGATCGCGATCGGGGCTACCAGGCGAGCTTCGACGGCGTCATCGCGCATTTCATCGACTGCCTCGACTCGGGCGCCCCGTTCGAGACCGGCCCCGACGACAATCTCGAAACGTTGCGCCTCGTCGAGCACGCATACGTCGCCGCCGGCTTGAACCCGCCCGGCAACGATTAGGAGGATCTCCGCCATCGATACGCTCATCGCGCCGTCACAGGGCCTGATCGGCAAGCCGATCTCGGCGCTCGATACGCCCGCGCTGCTGGTCGATCTCGACGTCATGGAAGCGAACATCGCACGTATCGTCGCGATGTGCCGCGCGCACGGCGTCGCGTGGCGGCCGCACTCGAAGGTGCACAAGACGCCGGAGATCGCGAAGCTTCAGATTGCCGCGGGCGCGATCGGCGTCACATGCGCGAAGCTCGGCGAAGCGGAAGTCATGGCGGCCGCGGGCATTCGCGACATCCTGATCGCGAACCAGATCGTCGGTGCGCTCAAGATCGACCGGCTGGTGAGGCTCGCGGATCGCGCTGAGCCCATCGTCTGCGTCGACAGCGTCGAAAACCTCGCCGCGCTCGATGCCGCGTTCACGCGTGCCGGCAAGCGCTTGCGCGTCGCCATCGAAGTCGACATCGGCATGAATCGCGCCGGCGTCGAGCCCGGCGCGCCGACGCTCGCGTTCGCGCGCGAGATCGCGAAGCGCCCGGCTCTTCGCTTCGTCGGCGTCGTTGGTTGGGAGAGCCAGGCCACGACGATCGCCGATCCCGCGGAGAAGGAACGCACGGTCCGCGAAGCCGTTGCGGCGCTGGTGGCGAGCGCGCGCGCGTGCACGCAAGCCGGGCATCGCGCCGACATCGTCTGTTGCGGCGGAACCGGCACGTTTCCGTACTGCATCGAGCAACCCGGCGTCACCGAAGTGCAGGTCGGCGGCGCCATCTTCAGCGACATGCACTACCGCACGCACTATCACGTCGACTTCGCGCCCGCGCTGACGGTGCTCGCCATGGTGACGAGCCGGCCGACTCCCACCCGGATCGTCGTCGACGCGGGCAAGAAGACGATGAGCGGCGATGCGGCGATGCCCGAGCCGCGCGGGCTGCCGCCCATCGACGCGATCAAGCTTTCGGCCGAGCACACCAAGATCGAGCTGGCTCAGCCGAGCGAAACGCCGAGGATCGGCGAGCGCGTCGAGTTCGTCGTAGGCTATTCCGACACGACCGTGCATCTGCACGAGGAAATCATCGGGACGCGCGGCGGGCGCATCGAATCCGCGTGGCGCGTGGCCGCGCGCGGCAAGATCAAGTAGCGATGACAGACGATTCGAAGCGCGGCATGCGCCGCGGACTGACGAGCTACGGCGACGCGCAGTTCTCGCTGTTCCTGCGCCGCGCGTTCATCAAGGCGATGGGATTCTCCGACGACGCGCTCGAGCGTCCGATCGTCGGCATCACCAACACGTACAGCGAATTCAATCCGTGTCATGCGACGGTGCCGCAGTTGATCACCGCCGTGAAGCGCGGCGTCATGCTCGCGGGCGGCTTGCCGCTGGAATTCCCCACGATCTCGATCCACGAGTCGTTCGCGTATCCGACCAGCATGTATCTGCGCAATCTGATGGCGCTCGAGACGGAGGAAATGATTCGCGCGCAACCGGTCGACAGCGTCGTGCTGATCGGCGGCTGCGACAAGACGATCCCGGCGCAGCTGATGGCGATCGCGTCGGCGGACGTGCCTGCAGTGGTCATACCAACCGGCCCGATGCTGACGCGCACGCACCGCGGCGAGCGGCTCGGCGCGTGCACCGACTGCCGCCGATATTGGGCGCGATTTCGGGCCGGCGAGATCGATCAGGACGAGATTGATGCCGTCAACGAGCGGCTCGCGCCGACGGCGGGAACGTGCATGGTGATGGGCACGGCGAGCACGATCGCCTGCATGACCGAAGCGATGGGCATGACGCTGCCGGGCGCGGCCACGATTCCCGCTGTCGTCGCGGAACGTCTGCGGCTCGCCGAAGCGTCGGGCGAGCGCGCGGTCGCGCTCGCGCGTTCGGGACCGCGACCGCAGGCGATGCTGTCCGCGAAGGCGTTCACCAATGCGCTCATCGTGTTGCATGCGATCGGCGGCTCGACCAACGCGCTTATTCACCTGACCGCGATCGCCGCCCGTCGCGGTGTGCGCATCGATCTGGATGCCTTCGATGCTCTCGGCCGCAACGTCCCCGTGCTGGTCGATCTCAAGCCGTCGGGACAACACTACATGGAGCATCTGCACGAAGCCGGTGGCTTGGGCGCGGTGCTGCGTGAATTGCAGCCGCTGCTCCACCTCGACGTGCCCACCGTTTCCGGCAAGACGCTGCGCGAGGTGATTGCCGCATCCGAGGTCAACCCGGCGCAACAGGTCGTGCGCTCATCGGCCGATCCGATCTTCCCGAGCGGCGGCATCGCCGTGCTGCGGGGTAACCTCGCGCCCTCCGGCGCGGTGATCAAGCATTCGTCCGCGACGCCGAAGTTGCTCGAGCACACCGGCCGCGCCGTCGTATTCGACTCGCTCGACGATCTCGCCGCGCGCATCGACGCGCCCGATCTCGACGTCACGGCGGACGATGTGCTCGTGCTGCGCAACGCGGGCCCGGTCGGCGCGCCCGGCATGCCGGAAGCGGGCTACATTCCGATCCCGAAAAAGCTCGCGCAGCAAGGCGTGAAGGACATGGTGCGCATCTCGGACGCACGCATGAGCGGCACGGCGTTCGGCACGATCGTATTGCACGTCACGCCGGAGGCCGCCATCGGCGGCCCGCTCGCGTTGGTGCGAAGCGGCGATCGGATTCGGCTCGACGTGAACGGCCGCCGGCTCGAGCTGTGCGTGGAAGCCGACGAGCTGGCGCGTCGCCGCGCGCGGTTGACACTTCCCGAACCCGATACGAGCGTGTCCGGTTATCGCAAGCTCTACGTGAGCCACGTGCTCCAAGCCGATGCGGGCTGCGACTTCGATTTCATGCTGCCGGACACGATGGTGGAAACTGCACCGGTCGGCATCGGCTGACCGCCGCGAAACGGCCGCGAGTCAATCGTCAGGGGCCTTGCACCACGACCTTCCCCGTCATGTAGGGATGCACCGGGCACGCGTAATCGTAAGTGCCCGCATTCTCGTAGGTGCGGTTGAAGCTCGTTGCGGGCAATAGAGGGTTCACGCCCGGTGCTCCGTCCGCATAGGCAAGCCCGTGCGGCGCGCCGTCTTCGTTGGTCCATGTCACCGTTTGGCCGCGCGCGATGGTCAGCACGGCCGGCGAGAATGCAAACCGGGCAATCGACACCTTCGCGCCCGCCGTCGCACCGGCGCGTGCGGTGCGCTGAACGACGACCTTGCGCGGTGCGCCGCCCACGGCGATCGTCCGAGTGCGTGCGCTCGCAAGATCGATGATCGTCACATCGTTCGAGCCTTCGTTGGTGACGTACAACTCTTTGCCGTCGGCGGCGGGTGCCATCCAGTGCGGCTGCTTTCCGACCGCGATGCTGCGCAGCGGAGCATGGGTCGCCGGATCGAACAGCAGCACTTCGCCGGGACCCTGTACGAGCGCCGCGCCCGCGGCCGCGCCGCGGAAACGGCTCGCCAGGTGCGGCGATGCACCTGTCGGAATCGTCGCGACGATCTTGTCGGTCGCCGGGTCGAGCACCTGCACCGCGTCGACACCCGCGAGCGTGAAATAGAGCGCCTTGCCGTCGAAGCTCCACTCCGGATCGCGCGGCTGCTTGTCGAGCGTCACGATGCGCACGATCGACCGCGTGGCGACATCGACGACAATCAGCCCGAAGCTTCCGGGCTCCTGCGATGCGACGTACGCCACGCTGCCGTCGGGTCGAAGCGCGATCGTGTGCGGTTTGCGCACGGCCACGGTGCCCACGACGGCGCGTCGCGCCGGATCGACGAACGCGACACGGTCCTCGCCGTACACGGCCACCATCAGCACGCGCCCGTCAGACGCCATCGCGAGCCCGTGCGGAGACTTGCCGACTTCGATGGCGCCGACGACCTGGTCCTTCGAGGCATCGATGACGCTCACGTTCGACGACGCGTCGCCGCTCACGAACACCTCATGGCCATCGGGCGCGAGCACCATGCCGTGTGGCCCTGCAGCCACCGGTATCGTCGCCATCACCGCACCGTTTGCGGTATCGATCACGCTCACGGTGTTGTCCTTGAAGTTGCCGACGTACGCTTTGGGCATCGCGAGGGCGGTGCCGATGACAAACGGGAACGGCAGCAGCAAGCAGACGAATACGGCGAAACGGAATGCGCGCATGGCAATCTCCCGACGTTGATGGATGCGCAACGCCCTCTGCGATTAATCGCACGAGCAATCGCGTATCGGTCCTACCGGCGTGCCGCATGCGATATTCCTCGAGCCGCGCGGGAATAAAATGCGCGGCAGGCCGGTAGGACCGATCAGGAGTTTCGAGCTTGTCCGACGCCACACGCTTTGCAGATCTGGTGCTGCCGCACCTCGATGCCGGCTACAACCTGGCACGCTGGCTCGCGCGCGATCCGCACGATGCCGAGGATGTCGTGCAGGACGCCTGCGTGCGTGCGCTCAAGTATGCGTCGGCGCTGCACGGCAGCGACGGCAAGGCGTGGTTTCTCACCATCGTGCGTCACGCGTTCTACGACTGGCAGCGGCGTAACCGGGCGCTCGGCACGGCATGGGACGGCCAAGCCGCGATCGACGATGCGCCTGATACGGCGCCCGGCCCCGAGCAGGCCGCGATCCGCAACGCCGAGCTGCGGCTGCTCGCCGATGTCCTCGCCTCGCTGCCGCTGCCCTTTCGCGAGGTGCTCGTGCTGCGCGAGCTGGAAGAGCTTTCCTACCGGGAGATCGCACGCATCGTGGACATTCCGATCGGAACGGTGATGTCGCGGCTCGCCCGTGCGCGGAGCCTGTTGCAGGGCGCGCCGGCGCTGCGCGCGATCGACGGCCGCACTACGCGAGGCGCGCCATGAATTGCGCCGACGTGATGCCGCTGATTCCGGCCTACACCGATGGCGAGGTCGACGGCCCTCAGCGGCACGCGATCGGACGTCACCTGCAACGCTGCGCCGCGTGCGCCGCGCGCCACGACGAGCTGCGCGCGCTGCGCGAGCGCATCCGCGCCGAAGCGCCGTACCACGCCGCGCCGGCGGCGCTGCGCGCGCGTCTGCAAACGCTTGTCGCGCCTGATGCGCGCGTCACCGTCACGTCCAACGCGCGCGACCGATGGCGCTCGCTTTTCGCAGGCGCGCTCGCCGGCTGCGCTGCCACCGTGCTCGCATGGTTCGTCACGACCGCGGTGCTCGACTGGCGCGAGCACGAGGACATCGCGCAGCAGGCGGTCGCGGCGCACGTGCGCGCCACACTCGGTGCGCATCTCGTCGACGTCGCTTCGTCGGACCAGCATCGCGTGAAGCCGTGGCTTTCCGCGCGGCTCGACTATTCGCCGCCTGTTCAGGACCTCGCCGACGAAGGGTTCACGCTCGTCGGCGGCCGGCTCGACACGCTGGCGCAGCGTCCGGTCGCCACACTCGTCTACCGCTATCGCGAGCACGTGATCGACGTCTTCGTGCGTCCGGCGACCTCGCAGAACGCGTCGGCGTCACGGATGCTGCGCGGGTTCAACGTTGCGTTCGCGCGCCGTGCCGGGATGGATTGGACCGCGGTATCCGACGCGCGCGCCGAGGTGCTGTCGTCGTTCGTCGCGCGCCTCGCGGCTCAACCGAACGGCGCTACGCCTTGATGATCGGGACGTTGCACGCGTCTCGTCGCGTGCGATGTCGAAATCTCCTCGCGACGAGCGCGAAAAGATCATCCCTGGGGCTGGTATGCTAACGGTGACGTGCCGCCCTCGACACCGCGACAACCCACCGGAGAACAAAGCATGGCCCGCGGGCCGGATGACAGCCCCGAGTCGGACGAACGCATCCGTCAAACCGCCGACGCGATCTACCGCGCCGAGTCGCGCCGCGTCTTCGCGACGCTGATCCGCCTGCTCGGTGATTTCGATCTCGCCGAGGAGGCGCTGCACGACGCGTTCCGCGCGGCGCTCGAGCAATGGCCGCGCGACGGTGTGCCTGCGAATCCGCGCGCCTGGCTCGTGTCGGCGGGCCGCTTCAAGGCGATCGACGGCATTCGCCGGCGCTCGCGGTTCGACGCCCTCGACGATTTCGCTGAGCAGGTCGAAGGGATCGCCGACGACAGCACGCCGAACTGGGACCACGAGGGCATCGAGGACGATCGGCTGCGCCTGATCTTCACCTGCTGCCATCCGGCGCTCGCGCCCGATGCGCAGGTCGCGCTCACGCTGCGCGAAGTGTGCGGGCTTACCACCGAAGAGATCGCGCAGGCGTTTCTCAGCGCCGCACCCACGCTGGCGCAGCGCATCGTGCGCGCGAAAGCGAAGATACGCGACGCGCGCATCCCCTATCAGGTGCCGGCGCCCGACGAGTTGCCGCAGCGGCTCGACAGCGTGCTGCGCGTGGTTTACCTCGTCTTCAACGAGGGCTACTCGGCATCGTCGGGCGCATCGCTGACGCGGGTCGATCTGTCCGCCGAGGCGATCCGTCTGGCGCGGCTGCTGGTCGAATTGCTGCCGGAGCCGGAGGTGACGGGCCTGCTCGCGCTGATGCTGTTGCACGAATCGCGGCGCGCGGCGCGTACGTCGGAATCAGGCGAGCTGATCCTGCTGAACGATCAGGACCGCTCGCTCTGGGACCACGCGCAAATCGCGGAAGGCTCGGCGCTGGTGGAACGAGCGCTCGCATCGCGCCGTTTCGGCCCGTACACGATCCAGGCCGCGATCGCGGCGGTGCACGCCAATGCGGCAAGCGCCGATGCGACCGACTGGCATCAGATCGTCGGGCTCTACGATGTCCTGTTGCGCGTCGATCCCTCGCCGGTGGTGGAATTGAACCGCGCGGTGGCGGTGGCGATGCGCGACGGCCCGTCGGCCGGTCTCGCGCTGATCGAGGCGATACTCGCGCGCGGCGATCTGCAGGATTACCACCTCGCGCACGCCGCGCAAGCCGACATGTGCCGCCGTCTGGGCAAAACCGATCAAGCGCGTACCGCCTACACGCGCGCACTCGCATTGGCGAGGCAGGGACCGGAGCGACGGTTTCTGGAGCGACGACTGGCGCAACTGCGCAGTTGAAACAGCAAAACGCAACGGAGAGCGCCGTGAAATTTCTTTGCCTGATCTGCGCCGAAAAATTGATGGAGCAAATGGCGGACGCCGATGCGGACAAGCACTACGAGGAGTACTCGGAGTTCACTCGGGCTGTCCGTGCAAGCGGTCACCTTGTCGGGGCCAATCGCCTGCTGCCGCCTCATACAGCGGCCACGGTGCGCGTTCGCGCCGGCAAACTGACCGTTACCGATGGGCCGTACGCCGAAACGAAGGAGCAACTCGGCGGCTATTACGTCATCGAGGCCAGGGATCTGAACGAGGCGATCCAGGTCGCGTCGAAGATCCCCGGGGCACGGATCGGATGCGTCGAGGTCCGGCCGATCGCCGAGGACGCACGCACGCTGCACGTGCTGGGCTCTGCCGCCTAATACGCCACGCAGTAACCGGTGCGGCGGGGCTTGACACATTCATAACTGGCGGGTTATGAATATGCCATGCACGCCACGCCGAACGAACTCTTCAAGACCTTGGCCGATCCGACCCGCCGGGCGATCTTCGAGCGGCTGAGCCGCGACGGCGAACAAACCGTGCGGGCGCTGACCGACCGCGCCGGAGTCTCGCAACCCGCGGTCTCCAAGCACCTGGGCGTTCTGAAAGTCGCAGGCCTGGTCCGCGACCGGCGCGCGGGGCGCGAGACCCACTACAGCGCCCAGCCGCAAGCTCTGGCGCCGCTGATCGACTGGATGTGCCTGTACGGTGCCTTCTGGCGCGAGCGATTCGATCGCCTCGAAACCCTATTGAACAGGATGGACCAATGAACAAACCCACCACCGAAACGCGTTCGCTCGTCGTCGAACGGCAGATGCCGCATCCGCCGGAAAAGGTCTGGCGCGCTCTCACTCAAGGCCCGCTGATCGAGCAGTGGTTGATGAAAAACGACTTCCAACCGGTCGTGGGCCACAAGTTCACCTTCCGTGCCGAACCCATGCCGCATTGGAACGGGGTAACCGACTGCCAAGTATTGGTTGTCCAGCCGAATGAACGGCTCTCCTATAGCTGGAACGCTTCGGGCGAAGAGGCGGCGACGGGGATAAAGACCGTCGTGACCTGGACGCTGACGCCGGTAAAGGGTGGCGTTCTCGTGCGCATGGAGCAGTCGGGCTTCCGACCCGAAGACGAGGCCAATTACCAGGGCGCGAACTATGGTTGGCAGCGGTTCATCGCTAGCCTGGAACGGGTCGTCGCAGAGCTGGATTGATTACGAGCCTTCGGCTGCGGCGGATCGAACACGACGGACACGTCCAGGGCGCAGGAGGACGTTTTCAACACGCGCTCTGCTCACCAGCCGAATCCCATCGGCCTGCACCGCGTCGAGATCACCGCTATCGACGGTCGACGAGTGCGGGTGCGCCATCTCAAAGCACTGGATGGGACGCTGACCATTGACGTCAAGCCGATGCTCAGCAGCCGACTTCAGCGAACGTTGAGCAACGGCCTGTTGCCGTGATCCTCATGACCGGAGCGTCGGGATACGTCGGAGGTGCGGCGCTTCGCCGACTCTTGAGCATGACCCATCCCGTCGCGGGCCTGGCGGGCGGATTTTCCGGCGTTCCGATTCGCTATGTTGCCTGTTCGCCCACCGACTATCTGCACAGGGCGTGGACGCAGATGCAGGATCCCTGGCCTCACGCCGTTGCCACCTTGTGCGCGTCCGTCTCACAAGGTCGCTACGCGCACGTGTAACCCGACATCGAAGCCCTCGTGGGTCGGCCCGCCGAAGGGTCGGAAGATTTCTTCCGGCGAACCTCCTGGCGTAGCCAAGAGCCACCGCAATACCATGGCAGAGCCCCACGCCGCGCCGAATCGCGTTCGTTCGGCTGAACGACGCGCGCCGCCGTCCGGTCTGTCGATTCGGAGCTCCCCCGTTCGACTAGTTGGTGAAGGCCCAGTGTCTTGAGGGCCGTCCGAAACGAGCGGGAGCTGCCAATGCGAGTCGTGATGAGTATTTTGCGGATGTTGCGCCGATGGAGCCAGGCGTTCGGCCCGTATGTGATGCTGGAAATCCTGCTGCCCGGTGGAACCCTAATCGCGCTGCTGCTTTTCCTCTACCGGCGCAGGTCGACCATGCTGATGCCCGCCTTCGCCACGCTCGGAGCCGGGCGATGGCCCGGATCCGTGTCGAATCCGGCGGTCTCGACGTCGAATTGGCGTGCCTCCGAACGACTATAGGGTGGAGAAACATCGATGAAACCGCGACTCGATGTGATACGCGTTGTACGCCGCTATGACGCGGCGCCGGCGCGCGTATTCGATGCGTGGCTCGATCCCGACATCGCGACCCGATGGTTGTTCGCGACGGCGTTGCATCCGCTCGCCCATGCCGACATCGATGGGCGGGTCGACGGCTCGTTCCGTTTCGTCGATCGGCGAAAGGGCGACATCGCGCAGTACACCGGCGAATACATCGAGATCGTCCCGAATCGGCGCCTGGTCTTCACGCTCTCGATGGACAAATATCTGCAGGCCGAGACTCGCGTAAGCGTCGACATCGCTCCGGTCACGAATGGATGCACGCTGACGTTGACCCATGAAAACGTGCCGCGGGACCGCGCCGAATACGTCGAGGGCCGCTGGATCGGCATCCTCTACGGGCTGGGCGTGACGCTCGATTCGGCATCCGCAATGTTCCACCACGATGAGGAGTGAGCCATGAAGTACCTGTGCCTTGTCTATCTCGACGAGAAAGCGCCGGAAACCGTTGCCGACAGCGAATGCAAGGCGTACAGCGACTCGCTTCGGACGAACGGGCGCATCGTCGCCGCCGAAGCGCTGCAACCGGTTCATACGGCAACAACCGTGCGCGTGCGCAACGGCCGTGTATCCGTGACCGATGGCCCTTTCGCCGAAACGAAAGAGCAGCTCGCCGGGTTTTATCTGATCGACGCCGCGGACCTGAACGAAGCGATCCAGGTCGCGTCGAAGATTCCGCCGGCGCGCTTGGGAAGCATCGAGGTACGCCCCGTCAGGGAGCTGTCGGTGTAAGCGCCGCCGCACGCTCAACCCCTTCGAGGAGATCGACATGCTCGGCAACAAGGATGCAGTTGCAAACATCGCCGTCAAGAACCTGGAAGCGGCACGCAAGTTTTACGAGGGCACGCTCGGCCTGAAGCCGATACACACCGAAGACGAGGAGCTGATTGTGTTCAAGAGCGGCAACACGACGTTGAACGTCTACCGGTCGCAATACGCCGGAACGAACAAGGCGACGGCCGTCACATGGACCGTCGGCGACGACGTTGAAGGCGTCGTGCGCGCGCTCAAGGCGGAGGGCGTCGCCTTCGAACATTACGACATGCCGAACATGACGCGCGCAGGCGACGTGCACATCTCCGGAGACATGAAGGTCGCATGGTTCAAGGATCCGGACGGCAACATCCTCAACGTCGTCAACCGATGAGCACCGCCGGAGAAACCATGGCCACCAAAATCTTCGTGAATCTGCCGGTAAGGAATCTCGACAGGTCCGTGCAGTTCTTCACCAAGCTTGGGTACAAGTTCAATGCCCAATTCACCGACGAAACGGCCACGTGCATGATCGTCGGCGACGACATCTTCGTCATGCTTCTCACGCACGAGAAGTTCAAGACATTCACGCCCAAGGCGATCTGCGACGCGACGAAGAGCACCGAAGTCCTCGTGTGCCTGTCGTGCGAAAGCCGTGACCAGGTCAACGACATGGTTCGCAACGCGGTCGCCGCCGGAGGAACGACCTACAAGGAGCCCGAGGACCACGGCTTCATGTATGGACATGGATACCAGGATCCCGACGGTCACATCTGGGAGCTCATCTACATGGAGCCGAGCGCGATCAAGCAGGGTCAGGGATCCTGACGCGAGCAGCCATCATCTGCTTCCGGTCAGCTTGCGGAACGCGCTCCAGTGCCGCACCGCTTCCTGCTGCAATCCTTGCGCCGCACACAGACGCGCCAGATTGAAATGGGCGTCCGCCAGATCGGGCACGACGTCGAGCGCCGCACGATAGCTGTCCGCCGCCTCCCTCGGTTGTTCCAGATCTTCCTGCAGGACGCCGAGATTGAAGAGCAGCGTCGCGTCGGCGCCGCAATGGTCGAGCCCCCCGCGATATACGGCCTGCGCTTCCGGCAACTGTCCGCGCTCGTGCAGCAGTCGTCCGAGGTTCACATAGGCGTCGCAATCGGCCGGGTCGATTTCGAGCGCGCGACGGTATGCCTCGCACGCCTCGTCCGGTCGCGTCGTTTCGAGTGCCAATGCGCGCTCGAACCATGGCGCGTTCGCAACGGCGTCGTCCGGCTGTGCCGGTGTGACGAACGCCAAACGCCCACCCGGCGTCGCGACCTCGAATTGCAGCAGGTACTGCCCGCTGTCCGGCCGCCATTGCGCGTGGCCTTCGCTGACGACCACCGCATCGCCCACCGCCTCGATCCGCAACCCGGCGAGCGGCACTTGCTCGGGCAATTGCGCGCGCAGCCGCCGCAGCGAGCGCAGAATCCGCGCTGGCGAGATCTTCGCTTCCGACAACGCCTGCGCGGCGCGCAGCACGACGAGATCGGGAAAGCTGAATCGATATTCGCGCCGCCGTCCACGCGCAGGCGTCACGAAGCCGGCTTCGATCAACCCCTGAACGACGGAGCGGGAAAGGCCGAGCAGCTTGCCGACTTCGCGCAGCGAATAGCCTTCAGTCACAGCTTGCGTTCATGTGAAGGCCCGTTCGACAGGCTGCTAGCGCTTGGCGGCCTTACGGCGGGTTTCCGGCTCCGAAGCGACCTTCTTCGGCGGCTTGCGCTGCGCGGCCGAAAGCTCCGCCGGCGCCGCTTCCGCCGCGGCGGGCTTGGCCGGTGCGCGCTTGCCTGCGGTCTTCTCGAGGCTCGCGCGCAGCGCTTCCATCAGGTCGATGACCTGAGCGCCCGTTTCCGGCACGCTGGGTGAAATGGCGATTTGCTCGCCCTCCACTTTCTTCTGGACCGCGGCCTCGATGCGCTTGCGCACGTCGTCCTCGTATTGGTTCGGGTCGAACTGCTTGGACGAAATCTGCGCGATCAACTGTTTTGCAAGCGCGAGCTCGGTGTCGCGCACCGGCGCCGCTTCGATGCCGACGTCCGCGATCGAGCGCACCTCCGGCGCGTACAGAAGCTGCTGCATCACGAGACCGCCCGGCACGGCGCGCAGTTGCACGATGTATTGCTTGCCCCTTGCCGCGTAGCGTCCCACCGCGGTCTGCCCTGTCTGACGCATGCTTTCGGCCAGCAACGCGTACGGCTTGGCGCCACCCTTGTCGGGGCCGAGAAAATACGCCTTGTCGTAATAGATCGGATCGATGCTCGCCGCGGGAACGAATTCGCTGATCTCGATCGTCTGCGTGCCCTTCTCCTCCAGCTCCTTCAATTCTTCCGCGGTGAACGTGACGTATTGGTCCTTGGCGAATTCGTAACCCTTCACCATGTCCGCGCGCTCGACGACGACGCCTTCGCGCGCACACAGGTACTGCTGCTTGAGCCGCGAGCCACATGCGCCGTGCAGCAGATTGAACGACACGCCTGCCTGCGCCTGCGTCGCCGCGTACAGCTTGACGGGGATCGAGACCATGCCGAACGTGACCGTGACCGAAGCCAATGCACGAGCCGCCATGACGCGCCTCTCGATGATCGGCGGAAGAACCGCCTGGGACGGGCATCGTGCCAAAATGTCGCGAAACCTTCAACCATTGCATGCGGAATGACGCATGGCACTCGAGCGGTATCGGCAAAAACGCGACTTTAAGGCGACACCCGAGCCGGAGGGGACGGTCGGCAAGCACCGTTCGGGCGGGCTCGCCTTCGTCATCCAGAAGCACGCGGCGACCCGGCTTCACTATGACTTCCGGCTCGAGCTCAACGGCGTGCTGCTGAGCTGGGCGGTTCCCAAGGGACCCAGCCTCGATCCGAACGACAAGCGGCTCGCCATGCACGTCGAGGATCACCCGCTCGAATACGGCGAGTTCGAGGGGGTCATTCCGCCTAAGCAATACGGGGCCGGAACGGTCATGGTCTGGGACCGCGGGACGTGGACGCCGAAGACGGACGCCGACGAAGCCTATGCCAAGGGTCGCCTGAAGTTCGAGCTCCACGGCGACAAGCTCAAGGGAGCGTGGAACCTGGTGCGCAGCCGCAGCGGCAAATATGGCGGCGACAACAGCTGGCTGCTGTTCAAGGAGTCCGACGCGTTCGCGCAGCTCGGCATGCAGGCACAGATCGTCGACGATCGCCCCGACAGCGTGGTTACCGGACGCAGCCTCGAGCAGATCGCCGCGCAAGCCGATCGCGTGTGGCATTCGAACCGATCGGTTGCCGACAATGTGAAGGGCGGCGCCATTCGCAAGCGCAAGTCGACGCCGACGACCGCGCTCGACGAGCTCAAAGGCGCGCGCAAGAGCGCCCTGCCCGACATGATCGAAGCGCAGCTCGCGACGCCGATGAAGTCGCCTCCGACCGGTGCCGCCTGGGTGCACGAAATCAAGCACGACGGCTACCGGATGTTGTGCCGCATCGCCGATGGCGAAGCGCGGATGGTGTCGCGCAACGCCAAGGACTGGACCGCCGATTTTCCGTCGCTCACACGCGCGCTTGCTCGCTTGCCGCTCGACTCGGCCTGGCTCGACGGAGAAGTCGTCGTCGTCGACGCCCACGGACGCAGCAGCTTCCAGGCGCTGCAGAACGCGTTGTCCGCGACGAGCACGGCATCCTTCACGTATTTCGCATTCGATCTCCTGTACCTGAATGGCGTCGATTTGCGCGGTGTCGCGCTCGACGAGCGCAAGCGGCTGCTGAAGGAGCTTCTTTCGACCGCGCCCGCAAGCTTGACGTACAGCGAGCATTTCAGCGCGCCCGGCGCAGCGTTCCTGCAGAACGTGAGCGCGCTCGGTCTCGAAGGCATGATCTCGAAGCGCGCGGACCTGCCCTATCGACCGGGGCGCGGACCGGCATGGCAGAAGATCAAATGCGCACGACGCCAGGAAATGGTGATCGGAGGATTCACCGACGCCGAGGGCTCTCGCGACGGATTCGGTGCGCTGCTGCTCGGCGTCTACGAGCCGGACGGGCGATTGAGCTACGCCGGCAAGGTAGGCACCGGCTTCAACGCGCAATCACTTGCGACGTTGAGCCGCTCGCTCGTTGCGATCGTGCAGCAGACGCCGTCATTCCACAATCCGCCCCACGGCGCAGAAGCGCGTCGCGCGCACTGGGTCGACCCCGTGCTGGTTGCGGAAGTCTCGTTCGCCGAATGGACGGCGGACGGCACGCTGCGCCATCCGTCGTTCCAGGGTCTGCGGCCCGACAAGCGCGCAACGGAAGTCGTTCGTGAGCGCGAGGCGCTCGCGCGCGATAGCGACGCGTCGGACGAACCGGCGCCGAAGACGCTGCCGCGTGCCGGAACGCGCAAGACGGACGACGGCAATGCGATCGCCGGCATAACGCTCAGCAATCCCGACAAGGTGCTCTATCCCGAAGCGAAGCTCACCAAGCGCGATCTCGCGCTGTATTACTCGGCGGTCGGCGAATGGATGCTGCCGCACATCCGCAGCCGTCCGTTGACGCTCGTTCGTTGTCCCGACGGCTGGGACAAGAAGTCGTTCTATCAGAAGAATGCCGACGGCGGAATTCACGAAGCGATCTCGCGCGTCGCGATCGACAATGGCGACGGCGGCCACTCGCTTTACATGATGGCCGAATCGGTGGCCGCCCTCGTTGCGCTTCTGCAGATGGGCGCGCTCGAGCTTCATCCGTGGGGGTCACAATCGAAAAAGCTGGGGTTCCCCGATCGCATCATTTTCGATCTGGATCCCGATGAGACGTTGCCGTGGGAGGACGTGAAGCAAGCGGTGCTGGTGCTCAGGACGTTGCTCGAGACCATAGGCCTTGCGCCGTTCCTCAAGACCACGGGCGGCAAAGGATTGCACATCGTGGTCCCGATCGAACCGACGGTGAGCTGGGAGCACGTGAAGGACTTCACCAAGGCGGTCGCGGAACTTCTGGAACGGACCTTTCCCGACCGTTTCACCGCCAAGCTGCTGAAGGTATCGCGTCACGGACGGATTTTCATCGACTACCTGCGCAATGCGGAGGG
>WNFV01000661.1_pt1 | contig 46525 bp, 50 predicted proteins | sample 5400101 | NCBI WGS metagenome assembly WNFV01 (sample SAMN13153361, study PRJNA577476) | soil metagenome | isolation source: 115 cm soil or saprolite under grassland replicate 1 | place: USA:California | collected 2016-06-15 | reverse complement strand
CAAGCGCTAGCAGAGGTGGCCCCGGTTGTCTGAACAGATTTTCCGCGTCGATAAGTGGAGCCTCTGCCAGGGTTAGGCTGCCAAGCGGAGAGGCAGCGGCGTGAAGTAGGCTTGATCGGGTGTCATGCCGTCAAGGCTCGAGTGTGGCCGCCGGCCGTTATAAAAGTCCAGGTAGCGGCCGATCGAAGCGCGGGCCTCGCTGACGCTATCGTAGGCCCGCAGATACACCTCCTCGTATTTGACGCTGCGCCACAGCCGCTCGACGAAGACATTGTCGCGCCAAGCGCCTTTTCCGTCCATGCTGATGGCGATGCTGTTGTTGGCGAGCATGCCGGTGAAGGCCGAGCCCGTGAACTGCGAACCCTGATCTGTATTGAAGATATCAGGCTTGCCGTGACGAGCAAAAGCATCCTCCAGCGTCTCGACACAGAATGCCGCTTCCATCGTGATCGATACGCGCCACGACAGTACGCGTCGGCTGAACCAATCGAGCACGACAGCCAGATAGACGAAGCCGCGCGCCATCGGGATGTAGGTGATGTCCATCGCCCACACCTGGTTCGGCTGCGTGATTTCCATCCCGCGCAGCAGATACGGATAGATCTTGTGGCCAGGCTCCGGCTTCGTGGTGCGCGGACGGCGATAGAGGGCCTCTATCCCCATCCGCTTCATCAGCGTTTTGACATGCCGGCGGCCGGTCTTGCACCCCTCGGCAGCCAGCAGGCCCCTCAACATCCGCGAGCCGGCGAAAGGAAACTCCAGATGCAGCCGGTCGAGGCGCCGCATGATCGCAAGGTCGGCTTCCGGCACCGGGCGCGGCAGGTAATAGACGCTACCCCGGCTGATGTTCAGCGCCTTCGCCTGCCTGGTGATCGGCAGATCGTGCGTGCGGTCGATCATCGCTTTGCGCTCAGCAGGCCGGCTTTGCTGAGCGCTCCTTCCAAAAAATCGTTCTCCAGCGTCAGCTCTCCGATCTTGGCATGCAACGACTTCACGTCGACGGCCGGCTGCGCGGCTCCGTTGCCGCCGCCGGGACCGAAAACATCGGCAGCCCCGCCCTCGAGCTGCGCTTTCCACGATGTGACCTGATTGGGGTGGACGTCGAACTGCTCCGCAAGCTGAGCCAGTGTTCGATCGCCCTTGATGGCCGCAAGCGCTACCTTCGCCTTGAAGGCCGGTGTGTGGTTCCGGCGAGGTCGTCTGTTCATTGTCTCTCCTGATTCGCGGGGCACAGCGTGCCCGCTGTCAGGCAGAAACTCCACTTATCGTCCTGTTCAGATTCTTGAGGCCGGCTCTCTCGCCAGGCGTTCCCGCCCTAGTAGAACGCTCTATGCAGATGCAAACAAAATACTATGTGTTACGCCGGCCGACCATCCACATGGGACGAAGGCTGATTGGCCTTCACGGGGCGAATCCAGGACAGCAGTCCGTCCCAAAGTCGCCTCTTAGGCGAGAGCGTATCAGCGCCGCCGGTTTCACTGGGAAACGACTTTCCGATGGCGCGTCGATGTCTGAGTATCGCCCAATCGATTGGATGCCACTCACGCCAAACCTGCTCCGCTTCAGTCTCCATTAGACCGCTGACGATCTCCGGCGGCTTGTGAAACACCTCGGGCAGCACATCGGAGATATCCGAATCGCCGAGAATATTCCACTTCGAAACTCCGCCCATGATTGGTGACGGGATACAATAAACCACTCGACCAATTCCTGTTTCGCGAATGCAAAAAGAGCACATCGCGCATGGTTCAACGGTAGAATAGATCGTACAATTCGGAAAATCTCTCGTTCCCAATCTCTTTTGAGCTTCTGAGATTGCAATTATCTCCGCATGCCGGGTGACATCAGCATCCCGCTTGGCTCTCGTCGTTGCCTCCACGACAATCTGGTCTTTGTGACAAATCACACATGCAAAGGGGTTCTCGCCCTGACTTGTCGCGTATCGAGACAGCTCGATACAGTGGGTAAGCATTTTTACGTCACAAGTTTCCACTCTCGGCCTAACCATGCGAAGCATGAGCGCCCACCACCTCTAGAATGTACGCTCATTCTTGATTTTTCGGCTGCGGATGCTTTGATTTAGCTCAATGCGCTATTAAAGTTTTCATGGCATACATTACATCAGCATCGGCAGCGAACCCAGTCGGAGCGGCAAAGATCACGGAAAGCAAATGCGAAGCAGACGCATGACCCTCTGATTGAGGGCCGCACGATTGATGCAGGTCAAAGACGGCTCATCGACTTGCGTCGATGCTGAACTAACTATGATAATCGCAATCTTGATCGCTGCAAATATGTGCTTACAAGGCGGTAAGCAGGTCGACGTTTCGCGGTACGTTGCGCGTACCGCAAGCTCGGTCGAGCTCAAGGTGACCTTGAACTTAGCAACCGGTGTACTGGTGATTTATTCGCCGGGGTTTGAGGAGCAGCAAGTGCGGTTTACGCAGGCGGAGACGTTCGGCTCGGTTTCGTTCGCGGAACCCGTCTTATGCATAAAGGCAATCGGAGGTCCGTTTGAATTTAACATCGAGATCATATCAACCGATGATCCCGCGGGGCTCGGCAGTAGGCAAGTTGTTCAGCCTGCTATCACAGATGCTCACTAGCAGGTAGCCGCGCACTAGGGCGACAACCGTCATGATCAAGGGCATGTCTTCGGACTGACAGCCGTTACCGTTAGAAATGGCTGAAGGAGGGATGCGCGAAGGCGAGTGGCTTGCCCTTTTGGTCAAGGAATCGGGCGTTCCCCTCGCCCACTATCACCTTACCGATTTCGGTCACCAGGACACCCGCCGCCGACGTAGCCTGGCGGAACGCTTCAACCCTGGCGGCCGGCAGCGTCGCCAGGACTTCGTAGTCATCGCCGCCGGTGAGAATGGTGTCGATCAGCGCGGGTTCCTTGGCGTGCGCCGCGCGGGCTGCATCCGACAATGGCACACTCGCGACATCGATCTCCGCAGCGACGCCCGAAGCCCGGCAGAGTTTTGCCAGATCGCCCGCAAGGCCATCGGAGACATCCATCGCCGCGGTCGCGTGCGTGCGGAGCGCTTCGGCAATCGTCGTACGCGGCTCAGGAAGAAGATAGCGGGCCTTGAGGTGATCCTGCTGACGGCGATTGAGCTCCCACCGTTCGGGTGTTGCGGGATCGCGCCGCAGGAGAAGGCCAAGCGCGGCGTCGCCAATCGTCCCAGTCACGACCACGCGATCGCCTAGCTTGGCACCTGCGCGCCGAACCATCTCACCATGCCGGACTGCGCCGAAGGCCGCGATTGAGATGGTGATTGGGCCGGGCGTTCGGTCGGTATCGCCGCCAAGCAGCGGGCATTCGAAAAAATCTGCGTCCTCGCCGAGCCCACGCGCGAATGGCTCAAGCCAGGCCTCGCCAATTTTCTCCGGCAGCGCGAGCGCGAGGAGAAATCCGAGCGGGCGGGAACCCTTGGCGGCGAGATCGGAGAGGTTCACGCGCAAGGCCTTCTTGGCCACTGCGTCTGGAGGATCGTCAGGAAAAAAATGCACGCCGCCGATGAGGCCATCAGTCTTGAGCACGAGATCGCAGCCTGCGGGCGGCGCCAAGACGGCAGCGTCATCGACGAGTCTGAAGGCGCCGGGATGCTTCGCCAACGGACGGAAATAGCGCGCGATCAGGCGCTCCTCGCCGGACAAAGTTGCTGATTCTTCCATCATCATGACTAATCACCCTCATCACGAGCGCTTTCGTAGTCGCTATACGGGGTGCAGAAGTGAGACGCCAGTCATGTCCAGCGGCTTCGGCAAGCCCATCAACTGAGCAAGGTGGGAGCGATAGGCGCGCACGCGAAATGGGTTCTCCCCCTGGATTTCGAGGCGCTCGGCGGCTTGATCGAACATTGCCGCGACTTCGGCATTCTGCACCGGCATGATTTGGAACCTCACGAGGCCGGCTCGCCTTGCGAGCCACGGGTGAGCTCCAGCCGCGGCTTACGTCATCACTCTCCAGCGAGCCTGAGTGCCGGCTGGCGACCGCTTTCAAGGCCTCGAAGGCGTGCTTCGACCTGTGCGATATAATCGCGGGTCATCGGCACCACTCCTTGACGTTTGGTCATCTGGATTTGGAAGACCATCATGGCTTCCTCGCGGAAGGCCATTTCCGACGCGGCGAGATAGAACTCCCACATTCGGTTGAAGCGCTCATCATAGAGTTCCGCTACTTCCTCGTGGTGCACCAGGAAGCGCTCGCGCCACGCCTTGAGCGTCTCTGCATAGTGGAGGCGCAAGATCTCGACATCCGTTACCAGCAAGCCGGCGTGCTCAATCGCCGGCAGGACTTCGGACAATGCCGGAATATAGCCCCCCGGAAAGATGTACTTGGCGATCCAGGGATTGGTAATCCCGGGCCCATCGGAGCGGCCTATAGAGTGGAGGAGGATTACTCCATCATCGGTAAGACGCTCGGCACACTTACGCAGATAGAGCTCGTAGAACCCTACTCCCACATGCTCAAACATCCCGACCGAAACGATGCGATCGAAAGTACCAGTGACGTCGCGATAGTCCGCGAGCTCGAAATCAATCACACCGCCAAGACCCCGCTCCTCCGCACGGGCGCGGGAAACGGCCAGCTGCTCCTGGGAAAGCGTGATGCCCTTGACCCGTGCGCCACAAGTCTCGGATAGATAGAGGCCGAGCCCACCCCAGCCGGAGCCGATGTCGAGCACGCGAAGCCCCGGCTCGATCATAAGCTTCGCCGCGATGTGACGCTTTTTCGCGAGTTGGGCATCATCCAGTGACTGATGCGGATGTTCGAAATAGCCACAGCTATATTGCCGGTCGGCGTCAAGGAAGAGCGAATAGAGCCGGTCATCCAGATCGTAATGCCGGGCTACGTTCTTTCGTGCCCGGACACGTCCGTTGAATTGTTGCAGCCTGCGCCAAAGGTAGCGCGCGAGCCATTGCGGCCACGCCCAGCGCGCGGGTCGGCTGGAGCGCCCTTGGGACAACGCCAAAGCAAGGAGGTCGTCTATCGTTCCCTCTTCGACGATGAGGGTACCGTCCATATAGGCTTCGCCAAGCTTGAGCTCGGGGTCGAGGAGAATCCCCCACTCGGCCCTCCTTGATGTAAGTCGCACAGCGATGCGTTTGCCGGTACCGTCGCCAAGCATGAAAATATGGCCGCGGGCGGTGGTCACCTGGAGCGTTCCGGTCTTGATGACCGACGCGAGAATGCTTTGCAGCGATTGGCCCATCTGTCCCCCTGAACAATAACATTGAGGAGCAACAGGCATTATTTTGTCTGGCCGAAGAACCTTCCTTGACCTGCATCAAAGTCCACTAGGCAGAGCCGGATCATCGTTATCGTCCACCAGGAGGCCTGCATGAGGGTCAAGCTGCGAATTCACACGGATGGAGCTGCCTTGTATGAGGGCACCTACGCCGACGTCTGGAACCAACTGCGAGAACGAAGGCTGGCAAAAACGAGCAGCATCGGCGCACTGTTCGACGAGCTCGACGAACGACTGCTGGACGAATTGCATGGCGCGGACATCAGCCTTTCGAAAAGCATGATGCGTAAAGGTCAACGCGAGCGGAGGCAGCCGCGCAACGGCGCGGGCGAAGCCCGGGCGGTGGCTTACGTTGACGCCAGCGAGGAGCCTGCGCTGCGTCATGACCCCCTTATAGCCGGCGTTGACCGCCTGACGCTTGACCAGAAGGTCGAGTTCCTTAGCCAGTCCAGCGCCTATGCGCATCCGGTGACAGACGTGATCCGTCGCGAGACCCATATGTCCTGGGTGTTTCTTGCCGGCGATCGGGTCTACAAGCTCAAGAAGCCGGTCCGCTTTCCCTATCTCGATTTCTCGACCTTAGGACGGCGCGAGGCCGCGTGCCGGGCCGAACTCCGCCTCAATCGTCGACTTGCGTCGGATGTCTATCTCGATGTGGTGCCACTTACCGCAACGCCGCGCGGACTCTCGATTGGTGGAAATGCACCGGTCGTCGACTGGCTCGTGGTCATGCGGCGTCTCGATGAAGGTCAGACGCTCGAACATGCCATCTTGCAGGATCGCCTCGAACCGTGGCAGCTCGACCGGCTCATTACCACGCTTGTACAGTTCTATCGCCGGGCCGGACGGGTCTTCCTGTCACCAGCGGTTCATCTGCGCGATTGGCAGCAAAGCTTGTCGGACAATCGGCGGGTGTTGCTTGATCCACGCCTCGGCTTGCTTTCGGGGCTTGTCAGGCGGGTCGCCAGTGTCCAGCGCAGGTTTCTCTTCCATCAGAGCAAGGTGTTGGCCGAGCGCGTTCGCGACCGCAGAATCATCGACGGACACGGCGACCTGCGCCCCGAGCACATCTGGCTTGGCAATCCGGTCAGGATCATCGATTGCCTCGAATTCAATCCGCGCTTGCGGGCGGTCGATCCATTCGATGAGATTGCATTCTTGAGCCTCGAATGCGACCGGCTCGGCGCCGCATGGGCAGGTGATTACATCAGGCGCCGTATCATGCGCAGCTTGCCTGACGGGCTCTCCGAGCAATTATTTCTATTCTATCGTTGCAATCGTGCGATGCTGCGGGCGCGCTTGGCAATCGCGCATCTCTTGGAGCTGAACCCGCGCACGCCGGAAAAGTGGCCGCGTCTTGCCCGGGCCTATCTGGAGATCGCGGCAGCCGATGCCACGCGGCTCGAGCGGGCCTTCAGAATACGAGAAGGTCGGCCAGCGTTCTCCCATCGTCGAGCCGCCGGATCGCCTCGGCGAGAAGTGGCGCGGCCGGCAATATGTCGACCTTGTCGCGCACGGGCCCAGCTGCGAGCCGGAAGGCGGGCACGGCGTCGGTAATGACGAGCCGCTCGATGGCGGGATCGGCAAGAACCTCGGCGGCTCCGGCCATGAAAAGTCCGTGTGTCACCAGCGCGATTACCCGGCGCGCTCCTGCGTGCCGAGCAGCGCGCGCGGCACGAAGCAGCGTCCCCCCGGTGCTGATCAGGTCGTCGACAACCAATGCGGTCGTTCCAGCCACATCGCCGACGAAGAGGTCGCCCGAGACAATGCCGGCGCTGCGATGCTTGTCGGCGAACGCCTTGCCGACCGGACGGCCGAGCGCCGCCTCCAGCGCCTCGCGGAACAGCTCCGCTCGCTTGGCGCCGCCGGGATCGGGCGACACCACACTGAACTTGTCGTCCTTCAACCCTCGGACATAATCGACGAAGAGCGGCGTCCCCGTGAGTGTGACGGTGCGGCAGCGGAAGGCGTTCTCGAACGCGACCGGGTTGTGAACCTCGAGCGTGACGATGCAATCGGCTCCCACTGCTTCGAACATGCCGGCAATGTAACGCGTGGTGACGGGATCGTTCGGCTTGGTGCGGCGATCTTTTCGCGCATAGCAAAGGTACGGCACGACGGCCGTGACACGGGCGGCGCCTGCATCCTTGAGCGCTCCGATGAAGAACAAGAGCCGGCACAGCTTGTCGTTGGCCGTTTCCGCGGGACCGCTGTGGAGGCTCTGGACGACGTAGGCATTGGCGCCGCTGACCGTGGCGAGCGGGCGCACCTTGTGCTCTCCGTCTTCGAACGCTCGCTCTTCATGCGCCGCGAGATTGCAGCCGAGCGCCTGCGCGACTTCCTTGCCGAGATCGGCTGTTGCTTGCAGTGCAAACAGTCGGAGTTGATGGCTGGAAGCAGCCTTAGATGGAGCATCCGTCGGCGACCGGACGGCGTTCTGTGTCGTCATTGATAGCTCCCTTCGCTGCAACCCGATCGGCGTTTTGGCACTAGCCATCACTTTTCGGGCACGTTCTCGACAAGCTCGGCGAGCCAAACGCCCGCGTCCGCGTCCGATGGCGCACGCCAATCGCCACGCGGCGATAGCGAGCCGCCCGAGGAAATCTTCGGCCCATTCGGCAATGCCGACCGCTTGAACTGATTGGCGAAAAATCGTTGCAGAAACAGCGCTAGCCAATGGCGAATGTCACCAAGGCTATATGCCCGCCTGCGCGTGACCGGGATGTCGGCCGGCCAGATTCCGCGCTCGACGTCGCCCCACGCATGATGCGCCAGAAAGGCAATCTTTGACGGCCTGAAGCCGTATCGCGTCAGGTAGAACAGGTTGAAGTCCTGCAGTGCATAAGGACCGATGGTCTGCTCGCTCGACTGAATCATTCCGCTCGTCTCGGCAGGAACGAGCTCGGGAGAAATTTCAGTGTCGAGAACCGCATGCAGAATGCGCGCCGTCTGGTCGCTGACCTCGCCTGAACCGGCCACGAAGCGGATAAGGTGCTGGATCAGCGTCTTCGCCACCGAGGCGTTGACGTTGTAATGCGACATCTGATCACCGACACCATAGGTGCACCACCCCAACGCCAGCTCGGAAAGATCTCCCGTGCCGACCACCAGGCCATGGTTCTGGTTCGCCAACCGGAACAGATAGTCGGTGCGCAGCCCAGCCTGGACGTTCTCGAAGGTGACGTCATAGGTCGGTTCGCCACTCGCAAAGGGATGCTTGAGGTCGGCCAGCATCTGTCGCGCTGTGGGCCGGATATCGATTTCGGAGCCGGTCACACCAAGGGCCCGGATCAACGCCCAGGCATCGCGTTTCGTCTGATCGGAGGTGGCAAAGCCGGGCAACGTGTAGGCGAGGACGTTGCTACGGGGAAGATCGAGCCGATCCATCGCACGCGCTGCAACGATGAGCGCCTGCGTAGAATCGAGGCCGCCGGAGACGCCGATCACGGCCCTTTCGATCTTGGTCGCCTGCAGCCGGGTCGCCAGTCCCTGAACCTGGATATTGTAGGCTTCGTAGCAGTGTTCGCGCAGCTTGGCGGGATCGGAGGGAACAAAGGGGAAGCGTTCGATCGTCCGTTGGAGAGGAACCGGATCATCGGGCGCATCGAGTTGAAATGAGGCGGTGCGGAACTCGGCCATTCGCCGAGATTCCTCGCGGGCGCAATCACGGAAGGTGTTGAAACGCATGCGTTCCTGGCGGATGCGTCCGAGATCGACATCCGCCGTGGCCAAGGCTGAATTCTTTGCAAATCGCCCGGTCTCCGCGAGCAACTCGCCGCATTCGAAGATCGCCGCGTGACCATCCCAGGCCAGGTCGGTCGTCGATTCGCCGGGGCCCGACGCGGAGTAGGCATAGGCCGCGATCGTGCGGGCGGATTGACTGGCGCAAAGCAGTCGCCGCGTGTCCGCCTTGCCGATTGTGATATTGCTCGCCGACAGGTTTACCAGGATCTCAGCACCTGCCAGCGCCGCCGCGGTCGAAGGCGGCAGCGGCGCCCAAAAATCCTCACACAGCTCGACATGAAACGTGAGATCGAGTGATCCGGTCGACCGAAACAGAAGATCGATGCCAAACGGCGCTTGCCGACCCGCAACCCCGATTTGCCGTCCGCAAATGCCGGCACCGGAGGCGAAGTGCCGTTGCTCGTAGAACTCACGGTAATTCGGCAGATAAGTCTTGGGCACGATGCCGAGCACCGAACCCTGATGGATCACCACTGCCGTGTTGAATAGCCCACCCGCATACCTGAGCGGCGCGCCCACGAGCAGCACCGGATAGAGGTCGCGAGAGAGATCGACGAGCTGATCGATCGCCGCTTCCACCGCCGTGAGCAGCGCGTCCTGAAACAGCAGGTCCTCGATCGCATAAGATGACAGGCCAAGCTCCGGGAACACCATGATTGCGGCCCTGGCTGCACTGCCGGCCTTGGCCAGCCGGATCGTCTCGGCAAGGTTTGCGGGAACGTCCGCCACCTTCGTGCGCGGTACGCAGGAGGCGATCCGCACGAAGTCGTGTGAGTAAAGGGAGGCAAAGGTTTCCATCGCCGGGGCGGCCACGAACTAACCGACTGCTTCGGCGGAAACGCAGCGAATGCCGATGGCATCGAAAGCCCCTCGCGTCGCGCGCATCGAGCCATCGACATCGATCCCACGGCAGGCATCTTCGACCACGACGACATCGAAGCCTTCGTGCCCGGCATCCTCGGCCGAGTAGCGGATGCAGAAGTCGAACGCGAGCCCAGCAAGAAAGATGCGCGTGAACCCGCGCTCCCGCAGATATCCGGCCAGTCCGGTATGGGTCTTGCGGTCGTTCTCGTAGAATGCCGAGTAGGAGTCGATGTCGCGCTGATAGCCCTTGCGCAAGACCAGCTGTGCGTGCACGATTTGCAGGTCCTTGCGGAAATCGGCCCCCGGCGTCCCCTGCACGCAATGATCCGGCCAAAGAATCTGCGGACCGTAGGACACCTCGATCGTTTCGTATGGCTTTCGGCCCGGATGCGTGGAGGCGAATGACAAATGGCCGGGCGGATGCCAATCCTGCGTCAGCACCACATGCTTGAACCGCGTGGCCAGCCGATTGATCACGGACACGACCTCATCGCCGCGGGCAACCGCGAGGCGCCCCTCGGGACAGAAGTCGTTCTGGACGTCGACGACCAACAGGACATCTTGGTCGCGGATCGTGAGCTTTCCGGTCATGCCGGCACCCTTTCATGCGACGCCAAACGGCGGTCGACCTCGCTCGCAAGTCGCTCTAGGGCGTCCGCCACTTGAACCGGGTACGATCCCTGCGGTTCCAGCCGGCGCAACGGCTCCGGCAGCCGTGCGAGATGGCGGGCGGCGCGCGCCCGACTTTCGGCGAGCGTCGGCGATGGAGCAATGCGACGGCCGCCCCGCATGACCAATTGGATCAGCGGCTCGCCGCTCTGGTGGTCGCTCTCGATCGATAGGACATCGCCGGCCATTCGGCCATCCGGCCCAAATCGCCGCCAGACCTGCTTGCGCCCCGGCCACGTCGCCTTGCCGGTTGATCGCTTGCGCCGGGCCAGCCCGGCATATTCCTGAAGCTTGTAGGCGCAGTCCAACGCCGGCACATCCGACGACGTCGTCAAGCTCGTGCCGATCCCGAAACCGTCGATCGGCGCCCCGGCCCGAAGCATTTCGGCAATGCGATCCTCGTCGAGACCGCCGCTTGCAAAGATGCTCACCCCGGCCAGTCCGCCCTCGTCGAGGATGCGACGGACCTTTTTTGACAACGCGATCATATCTCCGCTATCCAGCCGCACCGCCCGGATCGTGATCCCTCGCGCCTTGAGCCGTGGCGCAAGCGCGACGACCTTGCGCGCGGCGGCCTCGGTATCATACGTGTCGATCAGGAACGTCAGGTTCTCCGGACGCGATTGCGCGAAGTCCTCGAACGCTGCGGTTTCATCGTCGTAGGCTTGGATGAACGAGTGCGCCATCGTGCCGAAGGTGGGTATGCCGAATAACTTCTCGGCCAGCATCGTGGCCGTGCCGGCAAAGCCCGCAATGTAGCTGGCACGCGCAGCCATGACGCCGGCCTCCGAGCCGTGCGCGCGGCGCAATCCGAAATCCACCAGCAGCTTGTCAGGCGCCGCGAGCGTCATCCGCGCGGCCTTGGACGCGATCAGCGATTGAAAGTGCAGAATGTTGATGAGCCGCGTCTCCACCAGCTGGGCCTGGGGCAGCGGCGCCGTCACGCGCAGGATCGGCTCGTTGGCATAGAATATCGTCCCTTCCGGCATCGCATGCACGTCGCCCGTGAAGCGGAGCTTGGAAAGATGGTCGAGCAACCCCTTCCGAAATCGACCATGGCACGCCAGCCAGTCAATTTCCTCTGCCGAAAAATGAAGGTTTTCGAGGAAGGCGAGCGCCTGTTCGAGACCGGCCGCAACCAGGAACCCGCGCCGGGCCGGAAGCTTGCGGACGAAGAATTCGAATACCGCCATCCCCGTCCCAATATGATCCAGGTACGCCTGGATCATATTGAGCTGGTAGAGATCGGTCAGCAGCGGCGACGTGACATCATTCATTCCGCACCATCGAGAGTTAATTAGGCGCAAGACAGGCGCCACGAATTGAGAAATATCAAAGCAAAGCGCCTTCCCTCGGTTCATCAAAGTCCTGCTAAATAGCGGAGTTCCAAATGCCGAAACCGAATTCTGGGCAGCCCATGCGTGGGCAAGAAGCAATCGGAAGTAATTTGCATCAAATCCTGGGGGATATGGACGACAGTACGGCCGTCGCGATCCTGGCCCTGCATCCGAGCGTCGCTCAGCTCGAAGAGGCGCGGGTCTGGCTCAACGGAGCGGGTGACATCCTCGGCAAAGAACATCGCCCGCTTGATGGCGTCGTCGCCCAGATCTTCGACATGCTCACTGTGGAAGAGGAAGACCAGCCACCGCGTCAACGCTAGCGGCGATGGCACTGGTCGGCTTTCTCATAAACCCCATCGCGGGGATGGGTGGACGCGTCGGACTCAAGGGCACGGACGACGTGGTCACGGACGCCGCACGGTTGGGTGCGACGCCGATTGCCAACGCGCGGGCCCTGGAGGCGTTGCGTGAACTCAAGGGCCTGCTCGACCAAGACGCAGATCCGCCCGCCATTCGCTGGCTGACTTGCTCCGGCGCAATGGGGTTGGATGCGCTACGGGCTGCCGGTTTCGAAAAGATCGAGCTGGTGCATGAATTCTCAGGCGAGCCTTCGGCGCAGGATACCAAGGCAGCCGTCGGTCAGTTTCTCGCCGCGGGCGTTGATCTCGTCCTGTTTTGCGGCGGAGATGGCACCGCGCGGGACGTCTGCAGCATCGGCGGGAAAGGCACACCCGTTCTTGGCATCCCTTCAGGCGTGAAGATGTACTCCGGAGTCTTCGGCATCACACCAATGCGGACGGCCGACATCCTCCTGCGCTTCCTAAAGCAAGAGATCGGCGTTGCAAACGTCGAGATTCTGGACCTTGACGAGGAAAAATACAGGCGCGGCGAATGGGCCGTGCGGTTGCACATGACCGCATCGACGCCGTTCGAGCCGAGTTACGTTCAAGCTGCGAAAGCGCTCAGTTACGATCAGGACGACGCTGCCGTCCAAGACGACATCAGTGCACAACTGCGCGAGGAGATCGAAGCCGATCCGGATGGTCTGTTCTTGCTTGGACCGGGCACCACCGTGGAAGCGGTGAGTCGGGCGCTGGGCACAGACAAGACGCTGCTGGGGATCGACGCCTTCACCCATGGTCGGATCGTGGGGCGGGACCTCAACGAGCGGCAGATCCTTGATCTTCTCGACCAGTATCCGCGACGCAAGCTGGTCCTCAGCCCAATCGGTGCGCAGGGGTTCGTGCTCGGAAGAGGAAACCAGCAGTTGACCTCTGCCATTATCCGAAGCATCGGCGCCGACAATATCATTGTGATCGCCACGCCGGCGAAGCTCAAGCGGACCCCAATTCTGCGCTTCGATACCGGAGACCCTGCCCTTGATGCCGAGCTGATCTCGCGCAAGTTTTTTGCCGTCATCATCGGATATCGTCGCACTAGATTGGTGAAGGCGGCCGGCTAGTGACGGGCGGGTTTGCTACTATAAGCATTCGCGCCTTGCGCTACGCTACCATTTCGATTCGCTCAGCCACGAGGGATTAATGACATATGTGCCGCATACGGAGCCGGAGCGCAGCGAGATGCTCGCGGCGATCGGACTGAACCGGATGGAAGATCTTTTCGATTGTGTTCCCGAACACGTGCGATTCCCGGACCTGAAGCTGCCGCCGCCTTGTTCCGAGATGGACATAGAGCACGAGATGCGGGCGCTTGCGGGCCGCAATTTCCAAGTCGACCCGTCCTTATGCTTCCTGGGTGCCGGAACCTATCACCACTATCGTCCGCCAACGGTCGATTATGTCGTGCGACGCGGAGAGTTCTACTCCGCCTACACACCATACCAGGCTGAGGTCAGTCAGGGCGAGCTGCAGGCCATGTTCGAGTACCAGAGCATGGTGTGCCGGCTCACCGGCATGGAGGTCAGCAATTCCAGCCATTACGACGGCGCCACGTCGCTGGCGGAAGCAGTGCTGCTCGCGCTCAACGTGGCGCAGGGCAAGCGCAACAAGATCGTCCTATCCCCGGCCGTTCACCCACAATACCGGGCTGTGATCAAGACTTACCTGCGCGGCACGCATTCGGCCGCCGTCATCGGCGATGAGGACCATGCGGCTGACATCGATCGGTTACGCGCGCAGGTCGATGACACGACAGCTGCCCTCGTCATCCAGAATCCCAACTTTCTCGGTCAATGGGAGGAGGTCACCGGTCTCGCTGATGACCTCCATCGCGTCGGCGCTCTGCTCATCGTCGTCACCGATCCCATTGCGTTGGGTTTATTCAACCCGCCCGGCGCCTATGGGGCCGATGTCGTCGTAGCCGACGGCCAAGCCCTCGGAATTCCACCGTCGTTCGGCGGCCCGCACCTCGGCATCTTTGCGACGCGTATGGCGCATGTGCGTCGGCTCTCCGGTCACCTCGTCGGAGAGACGATCGATCCGGACGGCCGGCGCGGCTACGTGCTCACGCTTGCGACGCGCGAACAGCACATCCGCCGCGCCAAGGCGACGAGCAACATCTGCACCAATTCCGCGTTGTGCGCGCTCGGCGCCGCGGTCTATCTTGCAACCGTGGGCAATAGGGGCCTGCGACGGGTTGCCGAGCTCTGCTTTCACAAGAGCCATTACGCCGCAGCGGAAATCAGCAAGCTCGACGGCTTCGCGGTGAATCCACACGCGCCGACAAAGCCGTTTTTCAAAGAGTTCGTCTTGCAGCTCCCACTTTCGGCAGCAGAGATCAACAAACGGTTGCGGGAAGAGTACGGCATCATCGGCGGCTACGATCTCGGCGACGACTACCCGCATTTGCGGAATCATATGCTGTTCGCGGTGACCGAGGTCAACACACGCGCCAGCATCGACCGACTCGCCCTGGCATTGAGCAGGATGAAGAAATGAATATCAAATTCGCATCCGATGACACCGGTCCAGCAGACTTGTGCAAGCCGACGATCCCGACCGTGTATGAATTGAGCGTGCATGGCCGGTGCGGTGTAGATCTGCCCGATGCCGACGTGCCACAGACTAAGCTCCCCGAAGCCGACCTGCGCCGGAATTGCGGCCTGCCGGAATTATCGCAACTCGATGTGGTACGCCACTATCTCGCTTTGTCGCAGCGCAATTTCGGCGTTGACACGGGCTTCTATCCGCTCGGGTCATGCACCATGAAGTACAATCCTAAGGTCAACGAGGAGATCGCCCGCCTCTCCGGCTTCGCCGAGAGCCATCCGTTGCAGGATGCGGAAACGGTCCAGGGCAATCTTGCACTGATGTTCCACTTGCAGGAATGGCTGGCCGAGATCGGCGGCTTTGCCGGCGTTTCCCTCCAGCCGTGCGCCGGCGCACATGGCGAGTTCACCGGCCTGCTCATGATACGCGCGTATCATCGTGATCGCGGCGATTTGAAACGCACGCGCATCTTGATCCCCGACTCGGCGCACGGCACTAACCCGGCATCCACCACCATGGCCGGATTCACCGCGGTCGAGCTGCCGTCGGATGCGCGCGGGAACATCGATCTGGAGGCGGTCAAGTCCGGTTGCGACGAAACACTCGCAGGAATCATGATGACCAATCCGAATACGCTCGGCCTGTTCGAAGAACACATCGAACAGGTCGTGCAGCTGGTCCATGATTGCGGGGGGCTGGTGTACGGAGACGGCGCCAACATGAATGCGCTCGTGGGCATCGCACGGCCGGGGGATCTCGGCTTCGACATCATGCACTACAACCTGCACAAGACCTTCGCCACGCCGCATGGCGGCGGTGGGCCCGGCTCCGGCCCGGTCGGAGTATCGACGAAACTGCTCGATTTCCTTCCCGGGCCAGTGATTGCAATCGATCGTAGTGAGGCCGGCGACGTCCGCTATGTCGCGGCGACGCCCGAGAAGCCGATCGGCCGGGTTTCGACCTTCTTCGGCAATTTTGGCATGTTTGTCCGCGCCTATGCCTACATCCGGCGCCATGGCGGGCGAGGCCTGCGCGAAAACTCGGAACACGCCGTGCTGAATGCGAACTATTTACGCATGAAGCTGCGCGATGTGTTTCACGTTCCGTTTGATCGTATCAACATGCACGAATTCGTGTGCCGGGGTTCGATCGAGGGCACCGGCGTCCGCGCGCTCGACGTCAGCAAACGGTTGCTCGACTATGGCTTCCATCCGCCGACCAATTACTTTCCGCTGATCGTGCCGGAAGCTTTGATGATCGAGCCGACAGAGACGGAGAGCAAGCCGACGCTGGATGCGTTTGCAGACGTGATGCGGACAATCGCAGAAGAGGCGAGAACCGACGCCGCTTTGATCGTGCATGCACCGCACCTGACACCCATCAAACGATTGAATGAAGTGAAGGCCGCACGGGAACTCGTGCTCTCGGATCGCACCAAGGAGTCGAGCGGCTGACCGAAAGGCCGAGAGGGTAGATGGCCGAATCGAATACGGGCCACGCACTTAAACGTACGCCGCTCTACGACCTGCATATCAGGCTGGGCGCACGCATGGTGCCGTTCGCCGGCTACGAGATGCCGGTGCAGTATCCGTCGGGCATCATGAAGGAGCACCTGCATACCCGCGCCGCTGCGGGGCTCTTCGACGTTTCGCATATGGGGCAGATCGCGCTTCGGCCGCGTTCGGGACGCATCGTCGACGCCGCGCGTAATCTTGAAATGTTCGTTCCGGTCGACATTCTTGGCCTTGCACAAGGGCGGCAACGCTACGCCTTCTTCACCAACGACTCCGGCGGCGTGCTCGACGACCTGATGGTTTCAAGCCAAGGCGACCATATCATGCTCGTCGTCAATGCCGCCCGCAAGGATGCGGACGAAGCCCATCTGCGTGCGCACCTGTCGGACTCTTGTGTCGTCGAGGCCATGTCGGATCAGGCTCTGGTGGCGTTGCAAGGCCCCCAGGCCGAGGCGGCGTTGGCCCTCCTCGCTCCGGATGTCCGGTCGATGAGATTCATGGATATCCGAACGGTCTCGCTCGTTGGCGGCGCCTGCATGGTTTCCCGTTCGGGCTATACTGGCGAGGACGGATTCGAGATCAGCGTCAAGGCGGATAAAGCCGAGGAGCTTTGCGCCGCTCTGTTGGAAAACCACACGGTGGCTCCCGTCGGGCTGGGCGCCCGCGACAGTCTGCGGCTCGAAGCCGGCCTGTGTCTCTATGGTTCCGATCTCGATCCCGGCATCACCCCGGTCGAGGCGGCGTTGGGGTGGGCTATTCAGAAGTCTCGTCGCGAGGGCGGACAGCGCGCAGGAGGCTTCCCGGGAGCGGAGGTGATCCTGGCGCAACTCGAACAGGGAACCGCGCGACGGCGGGTCGGTCTCATGCCGGAAGGGCGCGTCCTCGTCCGGGGTGGAGCGCCGCTTTTCCTGGAAGAGGACGACGCCACGCCAATCGCAATCGTCACCTCCGGCGGGTTCGGTGTCAGCCTCGGCGTTCCGATCGCGATGGGCTATGTGCCGATCTTGCAGGCAACACCGGGAGCCCGACTGTTCGCGGAAGTGCGCGGGAGAAAGCTGCCCGTGCGAGTATGCGAGCTGCCGTTCGTCGCGTTACATTACAAGCGCAAATGAAAGCGATCGGGGACGCGGGGTCATGCTGAAATTCACCAAGGACCATGAGTGGCTGCGCCTCGAAGGCGATATTGCAACCGTCGGCATCACGCCGTTCGCCCAGGAAAAGCTCAGCGATCTCGTGTTCGTCGAGTTACCGAGCGTGGGAGCCAAGTTCGAAAAGGGCGCGGCCGCCGCCACCGTGGAATCGGTGAAGGCGGCGTCGGAAGTATACGCGCCGGTCAGCGGCGAGGTGATCGAGGTCAACGTGAAGGTCACAGATGACCCGAGTCTAGTCAATTCGGCCCCGACCGGCGACGGCTGGCTGTTCAAAATGAAGGTCGCCGACCGTGCCCAGGTAGATGTGCTCCTGGACGAGCAAGCCTACAACGCGATGATCAAGTAAACTTTCGACGTTCCTGCGTGCTCGGCGAGCAAGCACCAAGGCAAAGACCAAGGGGATGATCAAAGAGGGGTGCTAGCCGCCGATGTCGGCAAATGTGATCAGCTTGCGCGCCCGGGCCGGATCGCGCAGCTTCTCGAGTGCCTTCGCCTCGATCTGCCGGATGCGTTCGCGGGTCACGCCGAAGACTTTACCTACCTCTTCGAGGGTGTGTTCGCCGGCGTCGCCGATGCCGAAGCGCATGCGCAAGATGCGCTGCTCGCGCGGAGTCAACCCAGCGAGCGCTTCGGTCACGAATTCTGCAAGCATACTCGCCTCCACCGCGGCGTGCGGGTCGATCGCATCCGGCGCCTTGATCAGGTCGCCCAATGTCGCATCGCCGTCCTCCCCGACCGGAAGGTCGAGCGAGGTCGGCTCCTGCACCATTGAGATCACCTGCTCCACGCGGGCGACGGGAATGCCGGTGCGCGCCGCGATCTCTACAGGCCCCGCGTCCCGCCCCTGTTGCTGGTAGAGCTTCCGTCGCTCCCGCAGGACCTTGGCTGCCGTCTCCGTCATGTGAACGGGGATGCGAATGGTGCGGCTCTGATCAGCAATCGCGCGAGCAATGGACTGCCGGATCCACCATACGGCATAAGTCGAAACCTTCACGCCGTGGCGGTAGTTGAACTTTTCGACGGCGTGCATGAGGCCCATGTTGCCTTCCTGGATCAAGTCGAGGAGGTCGAGGGAGCTGTTGCGGCGATACTTTTTGGCGATCGAAACGACCAATCGGAGATGGCCCCTCACCAGCTCTTCGCGCGCTGCCATCAGCGCTCGCCGCGCCCGGCCTACCTCGGCGATTGCGCCGCGGAAGTCTGCAATCGGCAAGCCTACGCGCTGGGCCAATGCGACAAGTTCCTTCTGCAATTCCTGCATCCGGTCCGAATGCTTCCGCGCGAGCACCTGCCAGTCCGGCAAAGGCAGCGAGGCGGCTCGCTTGAACCAATCGGGATCGAGCTCATGGCCAAGATAGCGGTCAAGCACTTCTCGGCGTGTGATGCCGCAGCGTCCGGCCAGTTGCAGCAGTTCCTGTTCGATCGCTTTTAAAACCTGCTGCTCGCGCTCCAAGTGCGTGAGCAGATCAGCAATTCGGTCAGCGTGGAGCCACAGGCCGTCGATCTCCCTGGCAAAACTCGAGAAGAGCTCCTGAAGGCGCGCCCGGCTGCTCTTGGAGAGGTCCCGGCCGCGGCTGACGGCGGTAACGCGCTTCCGGCTCAAAGACCCGATCTCACGCGCGAGCGACGAAAGCCTATCCAGGAGTGCGGTGATCCCGGACAGCAAACTCGTCTCACGGTCGAGCGCGCCGTCGGCGTCCTCGTTTTCGACCCGAAGCTCCGCCACCGAGTCGCTTAGATTTCCACGCTGGACACCGCCCTGATCGAGTGCGTCTGGTCTCGCAATCGTCCCGCCGTGCCGAGCTGCTTCATGATACATTGAAAGGTCGATGAGATCGCGCAGACGGAGGCGGCCCTCGCGCAGCTCGCACCCCCACCGCTCCAGGCGTTCGATGAGCACGGGAGCGCTGCAGAGGCCTTTCAGAACGGCGAGTTGGGCTGCCTCGATGCGCTTGGCAAGCGCGATCTCGTCTTCCCGGGAGAGCAACTCTGCAGCCCCCATCTGACGGAAGTAGGTATCGACGAGGTCGCGCGAGAACCTTGCCTCGCGGCTCGGACCTACGTTGCCGACAGAGTGCGGCTTGTTTTCCGTGCTCTCCAGGCCGGACGAAACGGCGGCTGCTGCTTTCGGCTGGGCGCCGAAGAAGTCGATGAGCGTGTCCTGGCGCTCGGGGGCAGAGCGTTCGAACTCCTCTCGGAGATGCCCATCCATCTCAAAAGCCATCTGACGACAATTCCTCTCAACATGCGCCAAACCCGCCCCGCCGAACAAAGGGTGTGATGCAGAAGGGCCGGTAGTCCCAAACGACAGCCGCCCTTTGCTCTTGGCTTAGAGCCAAGGACTTGGTCAGCGCCGGTCGGCAACTTTGGAAAAATTCAGCGTCCGCGTGCTGGCCAGCGCCTTGGCGCGGCGACGGCGCTGGCATCCTCGTCGTGGAAATGGTGCTCAGGAGCAGGAAAATCAAGCCTTTCGGCAGCGCGGGCATATCCGTGGGCCGCCCGCGACCTTAGGGAGCAATTCTGACGTCGCCAGCTGATCCCTCGCGAAGGTTGATCTGGATCAATTGCTGCCGAACATTCCGCACAGAGCAAGAATGGAGCGACCAATTTGCCTAACAGCGAACATGCTAGGTTGTCATCAATCTGATTGTTCGCGGCGCGGCTGCGAAGAGGCGACTTAGAAGAGGATCCACATGGAAGAAGCGGCAGGCAGCGAGAGGGCCAAGATCGTGCCTAAGCGACGGCAGAGGCACTATTCGTACGATGAGAGCGTCGATGAGTCGGCTAAGCTCATCGCAGATGAGCCGGTGGAGATCGAAAAGGAAAGTCCTGCGGACAAGAACCAGTCAGTGGAGAGAATCAAGGACAACGGCAAGTCCGAGTCGCCCGCTTTTGAAGAGTGACGATACAGGATCGGCCGACGATAACCCCTTGGCCCAGACGTCAGATTGAGGCTGCGTGATGTCCCTTCAGGCCGCGGGCTCCTGGGCCTGCTCAGGCTTTCGCATTGGAAATCGTTTGAGCATCTCGATCACTTCTTCGTCTGAGACTTGCCAGAAATTGGAATAGTAGAAGCCGATTGCTCCGAAGTCAGCGTAATCCTCAAGGCACACAACTTCATCTGCCTCCCGGCGCATGTCAGCGAGACTATCGGTCGGCGCCACGGGTACCGCAAGAATAAGCTTTTTCGGGTTACGCATGCGGGTGGCCCACAGCGCTGCGCGGGTTGTCGCACCTGTGGCGATGCCGTCGTCGATCACGATGGCCGTACGGCCCGCGACGTCTACACGTTCGCGGTTGCCCAGATAGCGCTGGCGCCGCCTCTCGATCTCGGCGAGTTCACGGTCACAGATGGTTTTGAAATCCGCCTCATCGATGCCTGCAAGTCGAATGACATCTTCGTTGCGCACGACCAGCGGTGCGCCACCATCCACGACAGCACCCATGGCCAGTTCCGGCTGGAACGGCACGCCGACCTTGCGGACCAGAATGAGATCGAGCGGTGCGTTGAACACAGCCGCCACTTCCGCTGCGACGGGAACGCCGCCACGCGGCAGCGCGAGGATAACTGGATGCCGATCCTTATACTTTGCGAGCGCTGCAGCCAATTTCTGCCCCGCGTCCGATCGATCCTTGAATGGCATTGCACGCTCCTGTGTCAGGTTTGTACGCCCGCGGCGCGATCCCGGTCGGGCGAATTGGACCACAGATGGCGTTCGAACCACCGCGCGGCATGGCCGATGGCTGCCTCCAACGCTCCCGGTTCTGGAAACAGGTGGCTCGCGCCTGGAACGATCTCCAGCGCCTTGAGTCCCTTTAGCCGCGCGAATGCCTGCTCATTGAGCTCGATAACGCCGAAGTCGACGCCGCCCACGATCAACAGCGTCGGCGTGCGGATTTGATCGAGTGCTTCGCCCGCCAAGTCGGGACGCCCACCGCGCGAGACGACAGCACCGACCCGGTCGCCGAGCCGGGCTGCTGCCACAAGGGCCGCCGCGGCTCCGGTACTGGCGCCGAACAGCCCAAGCGGAAGGCCGCCCACGACGGGCTCCCGGTCGAGCCAGCGCACGATATGAACAAGCCGCTCTGCCAGAAGCGGAATGTCGAAGACATTGGCGCGATCCGCTTCCTCTTCCGCAGTCAACAGATCGAACAACAAGGTTGCGATGCCTCGCTTGTTCAACGCGTCGGCAACGGCCACGTTGCGCGGACTGAAGCGGCTGGAACCGCTGCCATGCGCAAACACGACAAGCGCGAGTGCTCCCCGTGGAATGTGCAAGGTTCCGGCGAGCCCGATCGGCGGAATTCGCACATCGAGGACTTCATGTGCACTCCGGGGTGAGCCTTGCGTGGGATGCTCAAGAACTGATCGGGTCATAATCCGCGGATCCATTCATATTTTACTTAGCGATATGGGAGCGGGAAGTTGTTGACCCAGATCAATGAAGATCGAGGCGAGGGTGTCGGATATTGATCCGAAAATTGCTCAAACGCTGGAACTTGAGGCGATCGACAACCGAGCACTCCCGTGAGGGAGACTCCAGATGGAGCAGATGGTGCGGGAAGCGCGCGTAGGAGCCGCGAATGAGCTATCACTTCACCAAGATCATGAACATGAGTTTTGATGACGCCGTGGCGTCGACAAAAGAAGCGCTGAAGCGCCACAACTTCGGAGTGCTCACGCAGATCGATATGCGAGACATCTTTAAGAAAAGGCTCAATGTCGATTTTCGTCCTTACCTCATCATTGGAGCATGTAATCCACAAATGACCTACCGAGCGCTCCGGGCGGAGGACAAAATCGGCACCATGTTGCCCTGCAATATCGTTCTCCAGCAGCAAGAGGAAGGTCGTGTCGAAATTTCCGCAGTTGATCCCGTTGCTTCAATGCAGGCTATCACCAATGTTGAGGTGGGGCAGGTCGCGCAAAGCGTCCGTTCCCTATTGCAGCGCGTGGTCGACGAGGTCGGAAATCCGGCTCACTCGTAGGTCACTCCCGACCTGCGGCTATCTTGAAGTTCGTGCCTTGACCTTGGGCCTCTCAGGTCCTGCCACGATGGGCTGGCACATGAATACGTCAACAGCGCCCTTTTCTCTACCCCGGAAGTTGGAACCTGTAGCTCGCGTCGTGAAGCGGTTCGGCGCCGATGTGACGGCGATGTATGCAATGGGCGGAACGCTTGGCCAGTTGCTGCGGCATCTTCTTGACCGGGAGGAAATTCCGGGTCTCCCCGTCCCGATCTCGGAAGAGACACGGGAGGATTTCACGGTTCTTGAGGAAGTGTCCGGACGACAATACCGGTTCGTTCTGCCGGGCCCTCGACTGAGCGAGCGAGAATGGCGCGCCTACCTCGATACGTTTGAGTCTCATGCATCTCCCGCACAGGGAACGCGCTTCGTGGTGGCCAGTGGAAGCCTTCCGCCTGGCGTTCCGAGCGACTTCTACGGCCGAATAGCTCGGACGACGAAGCAAGCTGGCGCAAAGATCATTGTCGACGCCTCGGGCCCGCCCTTGAAAGCGGCGTTGGAAGCAGGCGAATACATTGTGAAGCCGAGCCTGCGAGAGTTCAGGGAATTGATGGCAGCCCCGCTGGAAAGCGAACGCGATCGGGTCACAGCCTGTCGCAGCCTCATAGAGAGTGGACGAGCCGAGATGATTGCACTAACGCTGGGAGATCAAGGGGCGCTTTTGGTGGCCCGTGATCAAGTCTTGCGGGCACAAGCCGTCCCCGTAAAGCCGGTCAGCGTTGTGGGCGCGGGGGACAGCTTCTTGGGTGCCATGATCTGGAGCCTTGCTTCCGGTCATTCCATCGAAGACACATCTCGATATGGAATAGCTGCAGGATCAGCGGCATTGCTTATGCCGGGAACGGAGCTGTGCCGGCGAGCGGACGCCGAACGTTTGGCCGGCGAAGTCAAGGTGCAAGCGATCTGAGCTTGGCGATCTTGCGCCATCGACGGGAGTGCCCGTCACGGCGTTTTCGAATGGTCTCGTCACCGGCGTTCCAACAGCGCCGCAGCTCCCAGCAGGGCAGGAAGCGGGCGCATGATGACGTAGGTGGGGATTGCGGCGAGATACCCTCGGAACCGACCTTTGGCCTCGAACCGCATCCGGAACCCGGACTCCGCGAAGGCAGTGCCCAACTTCGGGACAATGCCGCCCGCAATATAGACGCCGCCCCGCGCGCCAAGCGTCAGGGCCAGGTTGCCGGCCACCGTCCCGAGCATCGCACAGAACATCGCCGTGGCGTCGCGCGCGCGCGGATCTTCGCCCCAGATCCGCGGGTCGGTGATTTGCGGCGGCGTGAATAGGGCAGCCGGCACTGCGGCCAGCTCGCAGAGGACATTGTAGAGATTGACCAGCCCGGGGCCGGAGAGAACTCGTTCCGCCGAGACATGGTCGTAACGTCGGCGCATAAGCTCCAGCACCGCGCTCTCCTCGGCGTCGGCCGGCGCCATTGTCACGTGCCCGCCTTCTCCCTCGATCGGCGTCCAACCGCCGGGCATAGGCATCAACGCGCTCACGCCGAGACCGGTACCGGGGCCGATGAGGCCGATAGGGGAATCAGCCACTGGAGAGCCGGGGCCGATCTGCAGGCGATCGCTGTCGGTAAGGTGCGGGATGGCGACGGCATTGGCGGCAATGTCGTTGATCACACGAAACCGCCTGAGCCCGAAGTGCTTGCGGACTGCCTCGACCGAGAATGTCCACGGATGGTTCGTGAGCGTGACCTGGTCACCCGTTATCGGCGAGGCGACCGCCAACACGGCTTGTCCCGGCCTCCCGGATGGGGATTCCTCTGCCAAGTATGCACCGATCGCCTCGGTGAGGGATGGGTAATCATTCAATGCGTACACCCGAGCGGCTGTCGTGGTCCCGTCTGGCTGAACCAAGGCAAACCGCGCATTCGTAGCGCCGACATCTCCAATGAGACCAAGCTGCGGTGCGCTCATCGAAGTACCTCGCGCCTTGCAAGTGGTGTCCGAGCTTCCGCCGAAAGAAGGAGCTATATTTCAGCCGTTCTACGCTCCGAAGAAGGGGGAGAAATTCCGCGTCGAGAAGGCTTGAGTGGTCTTCAATCGCGGCACGTGCCGCCCTGCACCGCGGCGCGCGGTCAAGATACGAAGATTCCGCTTGGTTTCGTTGATCTGGATCAAACATGCAAACCACGGGAACTGCCGCAGACCGTTCGAGCATCCATCGGCGCCGAGATTCTAGGCAGACAAGCCTGCCCCTCCACGCGGCGTTAGTTGATCTAGCGCAAAGCACATATGCGATCACAGTGATTGAAGTTGTCGGCATGCATATTCCACACGAACTACGAGATGAGTTTCCGAATGAGGTGTCGCTCATCGAGCGGACGATAAGGACCAATTATGAGTTCAGGCGACTCGCGACGAGCTACGATGAAGTCAACCGCAAGATCTATCGCATCGAATCGGAGGAAGAGCCGACCACCGACGAGGTGCTCGAAGGGCTCAAGAAGCGGCGCCTGAAGCTCAAGGATGAAATTGCAGCGACCCTCACGAAGTTGGAGCATCGAATGTAAGATCGCTCAACGGAGCGCACGTAAGGACGTTGGCAGCTGTCATTTATTCTTTCGGACTTTTCACAGTAACCAATTCGAATGAGCCGTTTTGCAAACGCCTGTACAGAGGTACAGTCATGCATACGCACATTCTCATTCCCACAGATGGCTCGGAATTGTCCGCCGAGGCGATCCAGTACGGTATTGCCCTGGCGAAGGCCGTCAACGCCAAGGTGACGGGCGTAACGGTTTCAAGTCCCTTCCATTTCTTCGCGGTCGATCCGGATATGGCCACGGACACGTCCGTCTCATACAAGAAGCGCATGACCGCCGTAGCGGCAAGGCGCCTGGCTCGAGTAGAGGATGCCGCAGCGGCCGCTGGCGTAAGTTGCGAAGTTGTGCATGTCGAGCACGACCATCCTCACCAAGCGATTATCGACGTCGCCAATACGAAAGGATGCGATTTGATCGTGATGGCTTCACATGGTCGACGGGGGATTTCTGCGATCGTGCTCGGCAGCGAAACGCTCAAGGTGCTTACCCATAGCACCATCCCCGTCCTCGTCTGTCGTGGACCTCGTCCCGCGCTGTTTCCCCCCTACTTCGCGGCATCTTAAGTACCCATCTCAGCTCGGCCCCGGAAGCGTGCGGACGATCTCCTTGAACCGGTCCCACTCCGTCGCCGCCCAAATCTCAGTCTGCGCATGGCCGAAGGTGCAGATGAGAGCCGAGACCCGGTTGCTGTCTCGATGTCGTTCGCAAGGAAGATATCGAGATAGTCGCACGGCCCAAGCACGGCATAGCTTCCGAGCCACTCAACGCCCGGACACTCCTTTCGTATGGCTTCCATCGCTTGCCGCTCGAGTTGCTCCAGACCTCTCGGCGAACGAACCGCATCGGGTTCAAGCGCGTCAACATGATGAACGTCGATATGGCGACCCCTCGCAATTCGTTTGCGAAATAATGATACCGATGCCCGTAATCCACACTTTGACCTTGATCAACAGAGCGCGGCTAACCGTCAAGCCAGAGCCGTCCGGATCGTATCGAGGATTTCGGGCGGCATGACCGTAGGCTGATCATCGGTTCAGCGCCCTCCGCCTCAAAGCTGCGGATGTTCGGGATTGCTTCTCTCAAAGATCTGCGGCATCTCGGTCAACGGCACCAGCCGAGCCATTCCCGGCAGTTGCTCGTGGGTGCCGATCACGAGAAAGCCATTGGGCAGGAGCCGTTCCACAATACGCGCCAGAATCTGTTGCCGCAGCGGTAGCGCGAAATAGGTGAAGGCGACGTAGCGGCAGAGAATGAGATCGAAGAGCGGCGTTGGCGCCTCCGACCGCAGGTCTTGGTGCAGAAAATCGATCCCTTCACGATGCTGCGGCTTTACGCAAAACAGATGTCCCGCTGGATCAAAGGCTTGCTTGATGAAAAGCGGCGGCAATTCGTGCAGGCTTGTCGCCTCAAAGCGCCCTTTCTGCGCACGCGCGAGCATTGCCTCATCGACGTCCGTCGCGACGATTGAAAGGGAGACACCCGGACAGTGCCTTGCTACCTCAAGGTCCCAGATGATTTTCGGCGTGTAGGGCTCCTCGCCGGACGCACAGCCGGCTGACCAAATGCGGGCTTCTCGTCCTTCTCGTTGCGCGCGTGCGGCGATGTGCGGCAGCACACGCCTGCGCAAGACCTCGAATACGCCCCGGTCACGGAAGAACCGCGAAATGGTGATGTGGCAACATTCATCGAAGACCTGCCACTCCGCTGGATCGGCCTCGAGCCGCGCCCGATAAGCCGCGAAATCGGCGAGTCGAAGCTCGCTCATTCGCCGCTTGAGCCGCTTGCAAACCTGACGGCGAACCTTGCGGAACCCTGGCCAGCACAGTTCCCGCCGCGGCAGCGCCCACTGCAGCAAGGCCGTGCAGTCCGTATCGCTCACTAGGCTCAGTTACCGTTGTTGGCAGGCGGGGTGGGTGTCGGCTCCGTCACCGCCACCGCATCAGAAGCCGGGAAAGTCTCCTCCAAACCTTCCTCGAGTGCCTTTTCCAGGCGCTGCCGTCGATTCTCTTTCTTCTCGGCATTGAGCTTCGCCCGCTTTGCTTTGGTGGTGGGTGTCATTTTTCATCTTCCTCTAGGTTGCTACCCGAACCCTTGCGCCGCTTATCGGGCAGCAGAACTCGGCCCCCTCCGACAGGGAACTGACGAGAGACATGAGCTCCTCGACGACAGGATCGTCTTCGTGGTCCAATCTTGACTGGCGCAATTGGTGCGCGAGCGTGCCGGCAAGTCTTTGAGAAAGATCAATCGAACCCGACGCTCTCCAGTGCACGTGGCACCCATCGCCAACATAGCATTCAGCCGCGTGATTTTTGATCGAGATCAAAGCGCGCAGTTGGCTAAGAATCCACAGCCCCGCGAGCCAGGCGGCAGGAAGCAACATGATGAGCGGATAGTGCGGCCGACCAGACTCGACCGCGCCCGCGTCCAGCAACCGGGCGGTATTAAGCCGGTCCCAAACGAACTCGGCAAAGCGCTGCAAAGTCACAAAAGACGAGGAGGGCAGCTCCCTCACTCATGGCGAACCTCGACGCTCTTGCGGATCGAGTATTCCATTTGGGTTCGATCATCGCGAACCGCCCCCAAAAGGAATTGATGTGAATCAACGTCCGCTGTCAGTTCTTGTGGACCTTAATCACAAAATCTCGCCAAGGTTCGCGGCTGAGGGAGGATGCAATGACTACGGTGCGACAGCTCTTGGATCAGAAGGGCAGGAATCTTTGGTCCATTCATCCGAATGCGACCGTGTTCGACGCCGTCGCGAAAATGGCCGAAAAAGACATTGGATCGTTGGTCGTGATGGATGGCGAAGAACTCCTTGGCATCATCACCGAGAGACACTATGCGCGAAATGTCGTTCTCAAGGGTAAAACGTCTCCGGCGACGCCGGTCCGGGACATCATGGAGAAACACGTCATCATTGCGCGGCCGGAACAATCGGTTGAACAATGCATGGCCATCATGAGCGAGATGCGCGTGCGCCATCTGCCCGTCCTCGAAGGAGAAAAACCAGTCGGCATCATCTCAATTGGCGATCTTGTCAAAAGCATCATCGGTGATCAGAAATTTATTATTGACCAGCTTGTACATTACATTCACGGTTAGCAGGCTGGTACAGGCACGAACGACATCCGCGCACGAACGCTCGCAACCCGAAGGTGCGCGGTCGCAGCAATCCCTGCTCAATTGGAATGGGCGGACGCTAGCCCGTCTCGTTCCGGATCAACGGACCAAGCACGCGTGCAGAGCGCCCGCGCCGGGAAATCAAACATAACCCGCGGCCTCTACCCTCAGTCGCCGTTGGTCGGTCAATGATCGAAAAATCAATTTACCGATAGGGGGCGGCTGGTTGTTGACTTCAGCATCGCCGACCATCACGCGTTTGACATCCATGCCCGGGGCGAGCGATGGGCTCTCGACGAGGTCGCTCTTCCCGGCAAGCTGGTCCACCAGATCATCGAGTGGCTCTATCGCGAAAACCGCCTTTGTCGAGGAGCCGTGAAGGTCGGCGAAATGCTCGTCGGTCCCTTTGGCCTGTCCATTCCCACGCTTGCAGTCGTGAATACCGACGATGAAGTCGCCCCGTTCGCGTCGGTCAAGCCTTTTGTCGACGCAATGCCAGCGGAGAATGCGCATATCATCGAATATCCGGGTGAAGTTGGGGTTGGTCTGCAGCATCTGGCAATCCTCGTTGGCCGCGAGGCGCGTGCACGGGTCTGGCCGCAGATCATCACCTGGCTCGAGACTCGAAGCTGACTCTCACCTCCTCGGCCATAATGCATTCTTCAGCCGGAAGCTGCACGGGCTCATCCGCCTCGGATCATTTCGTGGCGACGATGCCAAGTCTCTCGGATCTGATCCTCGACTGTATTCAGTGTCATCGGTGCTGCGCCGGGATGGGTTTCTCGAACCCAATCCAACAACTGCCGAGCGAATTCATCGAGGGTCTCCGGCAGCTCGCCTGACATGATTCGGCGATAAGCCTCGCCCTCAACGAGTTGCCGCGATGTACGATGGCCTTGAGCGTGAGTCATATCAGGTCGCCGAGTACCTTGATGTAGCCGGGCTCTCTTTTCACGCCGAGACCGGCAACGCTCCGACACTGGTGATGTCTGCCTTCGGACGCTCGTCCGAGAGCGGCCGCCCCTCCACGATGTAGTGAATGGTCTCCGCAATATTGGTGGCGTGGTCGCCCATTCGCTCGATGTTCTTGGCGCAAAAGAGCAGATGCGTGCAGAACGTGATATTGCGCGGGCTCTCCATCATATAGGTGAGGAGCTCCCGGAACAGCGAATTGTTCATGGCGTCGATCTCTACGTCCCGCCGCCACACGTCGAGTGCTTCGGCAAGATCGTGCTGCGCATAGCTGTGGAGCACATGCCGCAGCTGGAGCAGGACGAGCTTGACCATGCGTTCGATCTGAAGGAGCGTCTCGTTGGGTGGCAGCTCACCGGTGAGAATCAGCACTCGTTTGGCAATATTCTCGGCGAGATCGCCAATCCGCTCGAGGTCGTTGGAGATGCGCAACGCTCCAACTATCTCCCGCAGATCGACCGCCATCGGCTGCCGACGTCCAATTGTGACGACCGCCTTTTCCTCGATTTCCCGCTGTCGCGCATCAACCTGATCGTCCGCTGCTACGATACGCCGAGCGAGCGGGACGTCGCGCTTCATTAAGGCCTCGATCGCGTCCGTGACTTGCTTTTCCGCAAGGCCGCCCATTTCTGCGATCTTGCGCGCAATCTCCTGCAGATCGGCGTCGAAGGCACGAGCCGTGTGGTCGATCATGACGATACCCCATTACCTATACACGACTTTTCGGGCCGGGAAGTTGGGACCGATCAAGACCGAGCTCTTCACAGGCCCTGCGCACTATGCGCGGGTCGAGAATCTTGCGCGAGCCGCCAAGAGGAACCTCCGCCTTTCGGCCTTCTCGATGCACCGTTACCATGACATCACCTTCGCGCCGGTGACGTTCATGCCGATCGAAGCGGCACCCCCGCTCGACCAGCCATTTTCGAAATGTTGCGCTTTCCATTGCTGCCGCTCCCGTCGACGATATGACTTGGCTCAGTCTCGAGGTTTAACTGTAAAAAATACAAACATTGTCGGGCACTTTCGTTGATATGGGTCAAAGCACATAATCCGCCATCTGCGCTCCCAACGCGCCCCCTGCTGATCTAGGGCAAGGCACAGCCAGGCGGCGCCGTTGATCCTGTTGAGGCAAATCAAAGAAGCCTCGGCTCCTATGCCCTAGAAATTGTCCGTCCTCTTAGGATCTAAAATGATGGCAGCTAGCACCGACGTACGCTGGTTCGGTGATATCCGGCTCGACCATGTCGCCTTGGTAGGCGGGAAGAACGCGTCTCTTGGCGAGCTCTATTCCGTTCTGTCGGATCAGGGCGTCAAGGTGCCGAACGGATTTGCGCTCACGGCTCAGGCGTATCGCGACGCGCTGACCGGGGCTGGAGCATGGGACAGATTGCATCAGCTTCTGGACTCAGTCGATAAGACCCGCATCGACGTGCTTGCCAAGCGCGCTGCCGGAGCACGCGCGATCGTCTTCGATGCCACCGGTACCGATCGCCTTCGACAGGCGATCACGCAATCCTATCGACAACTCGAAAGCGAATATGGCACCGATGTAGCGGTTGCCGTGCGCAGCTCAGCCACGGCCGAGGATCTCCCCACCGCGAGCTTTGCCGGCCAGCACGAGAGTTTCCTCAACGTCCGCGGCACGGAGGACCTGTTCCAAGCCTGCCGGCGCTGCTTCGCTTCCATCTTCACTGATCGCGCCATCTCGTATCGCGTCGACAACGGGTTCGATCATTTCAAAGTCGCGCTCTCGGTCGGAGTCATGAAGATGGTCAGAGCCGACCAGGCCTCGAGCGGTGTCGTCTTCACGCTGGATACCGAGTCCGGCTTCCGCGATGTCGTATTCGTCACCGGCGTCTACGGGCTGGGCGAAAATATCGTCCAGGGAACCGTCGATCCCGACGAATTCTACGTCCACAAGCCGACCTTCCGCCAAGGCTATCGCGCGGTGTTGAGCCGGTCGCTCGGGCGCAAGCAGATGCGCATGGTCTATGCACGAGATCATGGCGGCACACGAAATGTTTCCGTTCCCAGGTCGGCCCGGGAACGCTTCTGTATCGACGACGCGGAGGTGCTGAAGCTTGCCGACTACGCGATCAGGATCGAAGACCATTACTCGGCAAAGGCCGGGCATCCGATGCCGATGGACATTGAATGGGCCAAGGATGCCGACGATGGGCAGCTCTACGTGATTCAGGCGCGACCCGAGACCGTGGCGTCGCGCAGAGCACCGACGGCGTTCGAAAGCTATTCCCTCAACGGAACGGGTCCCGTGCTGGCGACGGGCCGCGCGGTGGGCGAGAAGATCGCGGTCGGGCCCACACGGGTCATTGCCGACGCGCATCAACTCGCGGATTTCCAACCGGGCGAGGTGCTCGTTGCGGAGTCGACAAGCCCGGATTGGGAGCCGGTCATGAAGATCGCGGCCGCGATCGTGACGGAGCGCGGCGGACGGACCTGCCATGCGGCCATTGTTGCACGCGAGCTGGGAGTTCCGGCCGTAGTCGGGGCGGCAGGAGCGAAGGATGCGCTGAGGACCGGTCTCGTCGTGACGGTGTCTTGCGCCGAGGGAGAAGTCGGTCGCGTCTACGACGGCAAGCTTCCATTCGAGATGACGCGGATCGAGACCAGCAATCTCAAGCGCCCACGCACCGCCATCATGCTGAACCTCGGGAACCCCGAGCTCGCCTTTCGGTCAGCCATGCTGCCAAACGACGGGGTCGGGCTGGCGCGGATGGAGTTTATCATCAGCGAGCACATCGGCGTGCACCCGATGGCGCTGGTCAATCCGGAGAAGGTCACGCCGACATCGGCACAGAAGACCATTGCGCGGCTGGTCCGCAATTACGCTCGCCCGGCCGACTATTTCATCGAGAGGCTATCGGAAGGCGTCGGCATCATTGCAGCCGCGTTCTATCCCAAGCCGGTGATCGTCCGTCTATCGGACTTCAAGACCAACGAATATGCGAGGCTGGTCGGAGGGCTCGCGTTCGAACCCAAGGAAGAGAACCCGATGCTCGGCTTCCGGGGCGCAGCGCGCTATGCGCACCCTGCCTATGCCGCTGGCTTTGCTCTCGAATGCGCCGCCCTGCGCCGTGTTCGGGAAGATATCGGGATGACCAATCTGCGCATCATGGTCCCATTCTGTCGACGCGTCGAGGAGGCTCGGCGCGTGCTCGATGCAATGGCAAGCCAAGGTCTCAAACGGGGAGAGAACGGGCTTGAGATTTACGTCATGTGCGAGATCCCGAACAATGTCATCCAAGTCGATGCCTTTGCCGAGCTGTTCGACGGATTCTCGATCGGCTCCAATGACCTGACGCAGCTCACTTTAGGCGTGGACCGAGACTCAGAAATCGTCGCGTTCGATTTCGACGAGCGCGATCCCGGCATGCTGGAAATGCTCAGGCTCGCAGTCATTGGCGCCAGGCGCAACGGACGGCACGTCGGCATTTGTGGGGAGGCGCCGGCCAATTTTCCCGAAATTGCCGATTTCCTCACTCGGCTTGGGATCGATTCCATCAGCGTCAATCCATCAAGCATTCTGCGGACGATGGCGGTGGTGTGGGACGCCGAAACCAGCCTTCAGGCAGCTGACCCACGTCTTCCGGTGGCTGCCCAGTAGTTTCGGTGTTGCAGGCAGGCGTGTTCGGCGCGTGATCAAAGACGGGTTTGAGCTAGATCAAATCAATCTTCATGAGGGCCCCTATCATGGATTTGATATATTAGGAGTGCGTCCCATGACCTGCTACCGGGTGAGTTTCTTCAAAAATGTGCTCAGTTCCGATGGGCACCCATTCAAGTGTATCCAGCGGATAATCAACGTTCGCCATGCGAGGAGTGCTGATCGCGCCGTACAAGCTGCGAAACGCCGGTATGAACGTCTCCGCCACACCCGCGACTGGAAACTGCACGCGGACTATCTCGAACTGGAAGTCGACAGCAAGAAGGTCGATTATTGCCCGACCGGTGGTGAACGCAGCCGTATCAGGCACAACGACGACCTTGTGACAGATGCCCGCCGCTCAGATGCTTGCTTCCAGCACCCGGACAAATACCACGAAGACGGAATTCCAGGTGACGGAGCACACGCCTTGAAATCTTGGCGGGCTCTGCAGCTTCAACGGACATAGGCTTCTGTTGCGTAGCGGCGCATCATGCGCTGGCTATTGAAATAGGAGCCGATCTTGCTGATGGATTGCTTCATCATCCAGATCCAACGAGGCCTGTTGTCGTAATAAAGTGGCAAAACGATCTGTGCGAGCTTGCGATAGAGATCCTCGGCTTGGCTTACCCCGTCCGCAGGGTCGTGACCATTTCCGATTGCCCAGCCCGTGACGCCTTCGATGTTGGCCTCGACCCACCAGCCATCCAGCACGCTCATGTTGAGTACGCCATTGAGTGCGGCCTTCATCCCGCTCGTTCCCGAGGCTTCGAGCGGCGGCAGCGGGGTATTGAGCCAAATATCGGTTCCTGCCACTAACATTGCCGCAATGCCCATGTCGTAGTTGGGCAGGAAGGCCATGGGGATCGCATTGGAGAGCTGGCGGATGTGTTCGTGTAGCAGGGCGATCAGACGCTTTCCTTGCTCGTCACGGGGGTGGGCCATGCCTGCGAAAACGACTTGAAAAGGCCGCTCACGCGCGATTGCCGAGAGCCGACTGATGTCCGTGAACAGAAGGTCCGGCCGCTTATATTCGGTCATGCGACGGGCAAATCCGATGATCGGCACGTCAATGAGCATGTCAACGCCCGATTGTTTCTTGATCAGGCCCAGGAGTTCTCGCTTCGCCTCCTGGTGGGCGCTCCAGATCGCGTCGTCTGGTAGTTGGTCGGCGCGCGCCAACACTTCCGGTTCATGCGCCCAGTGGGGGAAGCTCGCCTGGTATAGGCGCGCGAAACTAGGATGTGTCCACGTGGGAGCGTGCACGCCATTAGTGATCGCGCGCACATGATAGCCAGGAAAAATCTGGTTCGTGGTCTGCGCGTGCCGGCGCGATACCCCATTGACGTAACCACTCAGGTTGAGTGCAAGCTGCGTCATGTTGAGACGATCCCGCCCTCCGAGACGCTTGAGTTCCTCGATCTCGATGTAGTCTCCGAGCACGCGCTGAACCAGTTCGTAGGGGAATTTGTCGAAGGCCGCCTCGACCGGAGTGTGGGTGGTGAATAGGCAACGCTCCCGCACATGCATCTGCTCATAGAGCGGCTCCCCCGGAGCAATGTCTTCCGGAGGCCGGCGGAACTGGCGCAGGAGGTGGAGCGTGAGAAGCGCAGCGTGACCTTCGTTGAGATGATAGGTGCGAATATTAACGCCGAGCGCCTGCAGCATGACGGCGCCGCCGATCCCGAGGACGATCTCCTGCTTGAGGCGATAGGCCTCATCTCCGCCGTAGAGGGATCCGTGATTTCCCGGTCCTGTGGACTGTTCTGCTCGAGGTCGGTATCGAGAAGCAGCACCGGCACGCAGTGGCCAAGAGGACAATTCAGCAGATAGAGCCACGGCCGGATCCAGACCTCGCGCCCTTCGATCTTGACTGCAACCATTGCACCGAGCGGTTGTGACCAGTCCTCGGGGCACCAGGGATTGGGACGAGTTATCTGAGCTCCTTCGGCATCGATCTCCTGGCGCACATAGCCGGCCCGGCTCGCCAAGCTCACAAATGCCATCGGCAAATCGAGGTCTGACGCCGACCGCGCCGTGTCGCCGGCAAGAACGCCGAGGCCGCCGCTATACGTGTGCATCTCCGGGCGCAGTGCGATTTCCATCGAGAAAATAGGCGATGCGCGTGCGTTGGAGATAAGGTTCGAGCAAGTTCATAGATATGACTAATCTCCTTGGCCGCGGATCCAGATTGACAAGCAGTCTTATCCGCCGGTCGATTTGCAAACGCCGCCAATTCGACGTATTGAATATTGCAATTTGGCCGCCGAAGGCGCAGACAAACGGCTGAGCGCAATGATGGCCGCCGCATAGCGCCACACCGTGGTCATCGAGATGACGACAGGCGTCCTCCGCAGAAAATCCCTCGAGCGCGAACGAGACGACGCCCCGACGATCGTGGGTATCGATGGGGCCAAGCACGCGCGCCCCTGCGATGGCCGTGAGCCCCATCGATCAGACGGCGGGTCAGGCGCAGCTCGTGTCCTTGAATGGCGCCCCAATCCAGTGCCTGCATCCAATCGAGGGCGGTACCGAGCCCGATAGCTGGGCCTATAGGTGTAGTCCCGGCTTCGAAGCGTCGTGGCGGTGGCCATGAGTCGGCGTTACCTAGTCGATCACTTGTCCGCCCGTCATAAAGGGCGACATTGCGGCAAGGAATGACCGATCATTCCATGAGTAGACGGACCTCTTCGTCTGGGGGGCTCAAGGGCAACCAGAGTGGCCATTTACATCCTCCGCCCTAGCCTGATCAGCTAACGCTCGTCCTCTGCCACAAGCGTGACGACATGACCGCATTGCTGGCAACGAAAGGTCAGCAATTCCGGGTGCGGCCCGAGGCGGGGCTGTCTGCGATCCAGCTTCATGGTCCCCCCGCACAATTCGCAGCGGGGCGGAGTAAGCAATTTCTTCGAGGTGGGCCGCATTGTCTTACTATGTGAATTCCGTTGCTGATCGCCCCATTCATGGTGCGGAAAGCTTCCCGTTCAATTCAGGATGTTTCCTGAGGCCGCCTGCCGGTTGCTGCGAGAAGGCTTCACGCGGGACTTCTTGCACATGGCGCGCGGAACCGGTCGGTGCGGACCCGCGCGCGACGATGGCTTTCTCGATGATCTTGCTCCGAGGCTTAGAATACGCCGCTTTGGCAGGCGGCCGCACTCAATGCGACATCAAGGTTGGAACGGTCATGGCGGCCAGGATTCCACGAGTCGCGCCGCCGAGAATGAATTCCCGCAGACGCGAATGGCCGTAGCCGCCCATGACCAGGACGTCCGCCGACGTGTCCGCGGCATGCGACAGGATCGTGCTGGCGACGTCGTTGTCGGCCGAGACGATCCGCTTGACCTCCACCTTGGCGCCATGGCGGGCGAGATGGTGGGCGATGTCGGCGCCCGGCATCTCGTCGCTCTTTACGAGCTCACCAGCCACGATGACAACCTTGGTGGCCTTGGACCGGGCGATCAACGGCATCGCGTCGGCGGCGGCGCGGGCCGCGCTGCGGCTTCCGTCCCAGCACACCATCACGCGGTCGAGCTTTAGGCCGGCTCTTTGAATGTAGGGAACGACGAGCAGGGGCCTGCCCGACTCGAACAATGTCGCCTCGACGATGAGCCTGTCGAGCGCGGGCTTGTCGGGCTCCGGCTGGCCGATGACCGCCAGGTCGAACCGTCGCGCGATGCTTGCGAAAACGTTAGGAGCACTCGCGACCGGGACCTCCAGTATGCGCGCTTCGGCGGAAACTCCAACGCGCTTGGCCGCTTCATCGAACCTGTCGACGGCGGCTTTTGCCGCCTTCTCGTTCTCAACGCGCTGCGACTCGATCACGTCGGCCGGAATGCCGTACCTGTCGATCATCACCGGTATGAGCGGATCGTATCTGAATGCGATCCCGACAAGATGCGCGTCGAACGTGCCGGCCACCGAAACGGCAAAATCCGTCGCGACATCCCGCGCTGGGCCGACAGAAAGATTGACGACGATGTCCTTGATCATTGCGAATTCTCGCCTTTATGCCCGGCCACCTCGATCACGATGATAACCGGCCCAATTCTAGCCAATGCCACGCATATCTCGGAACCCGAGTGGCTTTCATTGACCTGCATCAAGTACCAAGCTGCCCATGGTGCGAATGACTGCAACAATAGGAAAGCGCGGTTTTTGGCTCGGTATCGCCGATAGGCTCAAGGAGCGACGGATTCAGCTGCTTCGTTTTGCGTGGTGCTTCCCGCTATTTTGCTGCGCCACTTGCGCTCGCCGCCGACGCCGGCAAGCGTCTAGCGGAGACGCGCTGCCTGCCGTGCCAACTGGTGCCGAACGGACGCAGCGAGGTCGCCCAGGCCGCTGCTCGAACGATCGCGGGCAAGTATAGGGGCGAGCGACTTCCGGATTTGGCAGGTTTTGTTGCAAAAGTCGGCGATGAGCAGCTTGCGAATAAAAATGCGCAACGATCGAATCGGGCGAGTGGATTTTTGAATCAATATTGCGTACTGGTGCCTGATCTTGAATCAATGTTGCTCGCTCGGGATACGCAAAATCTTTTTGCAACAATCGGCACATCTGAGATCTGCGACGATGAAATGCGGAGGTCCGCTCGTGCCGCGCTCGTGTTCGCCCTTGAATCAATATTGTTCATTTTGGTCGCGAAAATAGTTTTGCAACACATCCGCGGTAGCCCGGACATTGAGCGGACGTCGCCAAGGCCACGTCCAAGCACATAGGTTCCGATAAACTCCGTTATCGGAAGCTATTCAATCGCGCTATAGCTGCGCTCCTGCGCCCACCTTAGTGCAGCCGATTTGGGGACCATTGGCTTTGAAGAGGGCCCTGAGAATGGCTGCTTTGGTCGGGGCCTCCCGGCGGTAAAAACCGTCGTGGCCATGATCTGAGACCGCAAAACTGGATCGTTTTTGGCTAGAGTTTTCCGCACCGATTCCCTGGCTGGGAGAGCGGAGAGCGATGAAGGCATCGAGGTTTTCGGACGTGCAGAAGGCGTAACCGGGAAATTTGTTCAAACAATCCACAGAGGGCACCATGTCTGACAGCTCATCCCGTAAACTTCTACTGAACTGGCTGATGGAGCACTTCGACGGACCAGAACTCGCGCCTCCCCGCAGGAGTCAAAGAGAATTGTCGGATGCGGCGGCGCGGCTTGTTCGTCTGTACCTCCAGCAAAGCCCGCCGCTCCGCCGCGCCGCAGTGGCAAACAAGCTGGGAACGCTCTCTAAGAATCTCGGACGCGCCGCCAAGGCAGCTTCCGAGCTCGGCGAACAGGGCATGACCCAAGTTGTGCTCGCGTCTGGCTGTAATAACCCGCTGGAGCCGGCTGAACCCATCAGGATGATCGCAAACCTGCAAGACTTGGCGCTGTGGTCGACCAGAGCAGCCGAGACGGCAAAGCTGATGAGCCTGTCCGCCGAAGACCACAAGGGTGGTCGGACGCCGGATGTCCGACTCCGCAGTCTCATGACCATCCTGATCAACCAGTACGAGTATCTATTAGGTGTCAAAGCCAGCCACGTCGTGGATCCGGCCACCGGGCGCGGACGCAGCACGTTTGACCTCTTTGTCAAGGAAGCGATCCGGATTTATGCCCCGGAGGGCACGCATTTCGAGCCGCGCCGGATCGACGACGCGATCCGTTGGGACTTGCCGAGCCGAGCTATCCGCACCGGCCGGTGCCCTCCACGGGTGCCGACGCTCTGCGCGAACTCGTGCGCTTATTGGCGAAACAGGCAGCGCGGGAGATCGTGGCGGAGGAAGGGTGTAGACACACTGCTCCACACGGCTGCGCGGAGGACCACTGATGCGGCGCGTGGCCCCTGCTTCCGGTCAAGTCTATTTGTCGGTTCGAGAGGTGGCGATCCGCACCAGCGTGGCGCCGCGGACGGTCAAGCGCTGGAGCTCCACTGGCATTCTGCCCACCACCCGCCTGCCCAAAACTTAAGCGAAAACAGCCCCATAGATGGAGCTGTTCACGAGGAGTTCGCTTGTTCGGTAAAAGTGGTTGCGGGGGTAGGATTTGAACCTACGACCTTCAGGTTATGAGCCTGACGAGCTACCGGGCTGCTCCACCCCGCGTCAATCCAGCGAAAACGGGAAGCGCGGGACCAACCCCCGCGCCGGGCTTATGTAGCAATCGTGACACGGCTTGAAAAGCCCATAGGCCGAAAAGTCCATCTGGGCGGCTTTCGTCAGCCCCTCATGGAACAATATCGTATAGTTCCCCCGCATGAACGACAGGCCCGCCCTACGGCCGGGCGTGGCGGTGGGGGAGGCGTTGCGCGCGGTCGCCGGCGACATCCTCGCCGAGGCGCGCGCGGCGATCGACGACCCGGCGAAACCCGACGCCGAGGCGGTGCACGATTTCCGCCGGGCGATGAAGAGCTGGCGGGCGCTGCTGCGCCTGCTCGAATCCTTCGTTGGGGAGGCCGCCAAGCGCTTGCGCGACGAGGCGCGCGATCTGTCGCGCGCGCTCGCCGGGGCGCGCAACGCGCAGTCGGCGCTCGATGCGCTCGCGGACCTCGAAAAGCACGGTCTCGCGCTCCCCCCGCGTTCGATCGCCGCCTTGCGTGGGCGCATCGAGGACATCCGCCAAGCGGCCGAGACGACGCTCAATCCCGACATGCGGCTGCGCCTCAACAGCGCGCTCGAAGAGGCCGCCACCTTGGTCGAGCGCTGGCCGCTGCATTTGCTGACCTTCGACGACGTCGCCGATCAGCTGGTGCGCTTCTATCGCGCCGCGCGGCGGCTGACGCCGGACGATTGGTCCGCCGCCCACGGCGAGGAGCTGCACGAGTTTCGCAAGCGCGTCGTCATCCACCGCTATCAGATGGACATCATCGAGCCGCTGTGGCCGCGCTTCGGCAAGATGTGGACCGGCGAGGCGCAGCGGCTGCGCGACCGGCTCGGCAAGCACCAGGACCTGCTCATGCTCGAGAGCCTCACCGGGCCGCACCAGCCGCTGGCGCGCTGGCGCTCGCGGCTGGCGCCGGCGATCGCCGAGCGCAAGGCCGCGCATGTCAACGGCGCGTCGCGCATCGCCGCGCGGCTGTTCGTCGAGAAGCCGAAGGCGCTGCGCCGACGGCTGGCGACGATGTGGAAAGTCGGTCGTTGAGGCAAGTGCTATGCAATACCGAGCGCCGCCAGCAGCCGGTCGATGAAGGGGCTTTGCCCCGGGAGAATTTTACGCCGCGCGTCGGCGACCGAAAACCATTGCGCGCGGTCGACCTCGGGAAACGATGTCTTGCGCCCGCTTTTCGGCGGCCACTCCATTTCGAACAGGTTGGACTTGAGCGCGCTGACGTCGAAATCGCCTTCCACCGCCCACGCCGTCACGACCTTGCGGCCCGGCTGAATCAGCTCGCCGAGGGGGAGAAACTCGCCGCGCACCCGCGCCCCGGTTTCCTCCTCGAATTCACGCACGGCCACCGCCAGCGGCTCTTCGCCCGCCGAATATTCCCCTTTCGGGATCGACCAGGCGCCCAGATCCTTCTTGGCCCAGAACGGCCCGCCCGGATGCACCAGCAGCACTTCGACGCTCGGGCCGGCGCGGCGATACATGAGGATTCCGGCACTGCGTTTGGCCATCGTAGCCAGGTCACAGACGGTTGTTGCGGGCGATCGCCCGCGTCACCTCGACCGGCACCGCGTCATCGGCTTGCTGCCGCATGCGGCGCGGCTCGAGCGCCGCCGGGCGTTCGAGACAGCGCTCGAGCCAGCCGCCGAGCCGCGGCGTCGTCGACAGATCCATCTCGATCGCGCGGCTGATCACCGCCGCCACGTTGAGGTCGGCGACCGTGAAGTCGTTGCCGAGCAGATAGGGACGGTCGGCGAGCGCGCCGTCGAGCACCCGGAACGGCGCCTCCAGCACCTTGAGCGCCTCGGCGAGTCTTTGCGGGTCGCGCTCCGCGGGCGGCAGCCGCACCGCGTGCAGCGACCAGATATTGACGCCGCGATCGACCTCCTGCACCGACCACAGGCTCCATTGCCAGGCCTTCGCCTCGCCTTCGAGCGTCACCGGATAGAGCCGGCCGGTGGCGTGTTTCTTGGCGAGATAGAGCGTGATCGCCAGCGACTCCCACAAGACGAAGCCGCCGTCATCGATCGCCGGCAGGCGGCCGTTCGGATTGATGGCGAGATATTCCGGCTTGCGCGCCCCGGCCTGGCCGATCTCGATCGGAATGTGCTCGTAGTCGAGCCCGAGCTCGTTGGCGATCCAGAGCGCGCGGAAGGCGCGGGTTCGGGCGATGCCGTAGATGCGCAGACGGGACATCGGCGCCTCAATTGAGCTGCAGCTTGAAGGTCTTGATCGCGGTTCGATAGCGCTCGATATCGTCTCGCATGAACTGCACATAGTCCGCGGTGCCGTTCTCGCGCAGGTCCATGCCCAGGACCGCCATGCGCTCCACGATGTCCGGCTCGCGCAGCGCCTTGGCGACCGCCGCCTGCAGGCGCGCCACCAGCGCACGGGACGCGCCCGCCGAGGTCTGCAGCCCCATCATGGTCGCGTAATCGAAGCCCGCGATGCCGAGCTCGATGGCGGTCGGCACCTCGGCGACCGACTTCGAGCGTTGTTGCGTGCTGATGCACAGCACCCGCAGCTTGCCGTCCTCGATCAGCGGCATGACGTTGGGGATTCCCGACCAGCCGGCCTGCACCTCGCCCTTGAGCAAGCCGGTCACCAGATTGGTGCCGCCGCGATAGGGCACATGCAGGAGGTCGATGCCGGTTTGCGCGGCGAAGATCGCCATCGTGAGGTGGTGGATCGACCCGGGCCCCGCCGACCCGTAGCTCAGCTGGCCGGGCTTCGACCTGGCCAGGGCGATGAACTCCTGCAAGGTCCTGGCCGGCACCGACGGATGCACGACCAGCACGGTCGGCACCGTGACCAAGGCGGTGATCGGCGTGAAGTCGCGCAGCGGGTCGTAGCCGAGGTCGGGATTGAGCACGACATTGATCGCCATCGCGCCCGAATCGCCCAGCATCAACACATGGCCGTCGGGCGGCGCCGCCGCCACCGCCTTGGCGGCGACCACGCCGCCGGCGCCCGGAACGTTCTCGACCACGAACGACTTGCCGAAGACAGCGGTCAGTTTCTGCGAGAGCAAGCGGGCGAGCACGTCCGGATTGCCGCCGGGCGCCGCCGGAGCGACCAGGCGCACCGGCCGGTTCGGATAGTCGCCATCGCTCTGCGCGACAGCGCCTGTGACGAAAGCGCTTGTCACGAAAGCGCCTGGCAACGCCAACGCCAGCGACACCGCCAAGGGCAAAGCTCTTCGCAACATGATCACCTCCCGGCGTGCCGTCCGGCCGCGCGCATTTTTTCTCGCCCGATGTGGTCGCTTATTCGGCCTGGATGTTGGCGGCCTTCACCAGCTGGCCGCGCACGGCGAGGCCTTCCTTGATGATGGCGGCGAGCTCGGCCGGCGTGCTCGGCGTCACCGCCAGACCGAGGCCGGCGAGCTTCTCCTTCACCGCGTCGGTAGTGAGAATCTTGATGATCCCCTCGTTGAGGCGCGCGATCAGCGGCTCGGGCGTGCCGACCGGCGCGAACATGCCGAGCCACGATGACATTTCAAATCCCGCAACGGTCTCGCCGACGGTCGGGACGTCGGGCATCGCGGGGTAGCGGCGCTTCTCGACCAGCGCGAGGATCTTGATCTTGCCGGTGGCGAGATGCGGCACCGCCGAGGACAGGCTGAGGAAGGCCATGTTGATGTGGCCGCCGAGCAGGTCGTTCGCCGCCGGGCCGCCGCCGCGATACGGAACGTGGACGATCTCGATGCCGGTCTTCTGCCGCAGCAGCTCGCCGGAAAGATGATGCGGCGAGGCGATCCCGGGTGAGCCGTAATGCAGCTCGCCCGGATGCGCCTTGGCGTAGGCGATGAGCTCCGGCACCGAATTGACCGGCAGCTGCGAATTGATCGCCAGGCCGATGATGTTGGCGCCCGCATTGGTGATCGGCGCGAAGTCCTTCACCGGATCGAACGGCATGTTCTTGTAGAGGTAGACGTTGGAGGTCATCATCGCATCGGTGCCGACCATCAGCGTGTAGCCGTCGGGTTGCGTGCGCGCCGCATAGGCGGCGCCGACATTGCCGCCGGCGCCGGGCCGGTTGTCGATGATGACCGGTTGGCCCCAGGCGGCGTGCAGCCGCTCGCCGAGCGTGCGCGCGAGCAGATCGCTGGATGCGGCCGGCGCCTGCGGCACCACGATGGTGATCGGGCGGGAGGGATAATCCTGCGCGCTCGCCTCCGCCGCGACGGCCACGAGGGCCGCGGCCAGGATGCCAGGCGCGAAGGCGCGCAACAACCGAGTCATGCTGTTTCCTCCCTGGTCCGACCGTCGCCAGGGCCGTTGGACGACCATTCCATCTTCGCGGCGCGTGCCGGCACCGGCCCCGGCGTCGATCGGGGCCGGGCCGCACTATCGGATAAAGCGGGAGGGAAAAAAAGCCGCTTGCTAGCGCATGTTCCGGCGAAGTGGGAACCGGTTCGCCGACAAGAACATGCGCCACTCAAGAACGTTAGCGCAGCACGGGCAATCGGCCAGCAGTCGGGACGCCGGTCGGTTTCGAACGTTCCTGACCCTCATGCGTCAGCTCGACGCCGAAGCTGTCGAGCAGCCCGCTTTTCCCGGCCGCGGTCAAGCGCAACGCGCGGCTATCGCGCTGCCGCGTGAGCCAGCCGAGCTCCAGGCAGCGGCGCCAGATCTGCGCGCCCACCAGACCGGCAACGTGATAGCGGCGCTCGCTCCAATCGAGGCAGGGCCGGCAGAAGATTCGCTTGCCGCGTGAGCTCACGTCGGCGCCGAACCCGGTCAGGAACCGCGCGCCGGCGGCTGTCACCTCGCCGCTCGGGTCGAACCATTGTCCAGCTACGCCGAAGCCCGGTAGTGTCTCAGTTTGAATTTTCGGGGCCGTAGTCGAATGGACCGACCTGGGGCATAATCGGCGAGCTAGGAAAGGTCTGTCCAATGGACCGAGGCTATCGTACACAGTGGGCGGCGCAGCACGCGGTTGCGAGTGAACTCTTGAGGCTAAATTATCAAGCTATATTTACGCCGGGGAATTATCGCGATGCGGACCTCACGGTTATCAGTCCGACCGGCACGCATTTTCTGATCGACGTGAAGGGACAATACAGAAAGGCCTTCTGGATTATTTCTACGAAAGAATGCAGCGGGTTGTTTTACGTTTTAGCATATGTCCCCGATCGTGAGCCGGAGCCGAACCAATTTTTCGTCCTAACTCAAGAAGAGGTGAACGCTGAAATTCGCCGCCACATTGAGCGGGTCAAAAGCGAGCGCATTGGAAGGGGACAGAGCATCGAAAGAACCGGAAACGTTACGGGCCTTCTGTGGAGCTTTGCTGAACAGTACAGAGAGCGATGGGACAAGCTGCCAAAGTAGTCCAAAATCCAAACTGAGACACTACCCGAAGCCCGCAAGGTGCCGATCTCGATGGCGATGCGCAGCGGCGATCTCGTCTTCGTGTCGAACATCCCGCCCTACGATCCGGTGACCGGCGAGATCAAGCGCGTGCCGGTCGAACGACAGGCGGAGATCGTGCTCGAGCAGATGAAGCTCTGCCTGACGGCGGCCGGCTCGTCGCTCGCCAAGGTCATCAAGTGCAATGTGTATTGCACCGACGCGGCGCACTTCCAGACCATCAATGCAGTCTACGCGCGGTACTTTCCGTCGGACCCGCCGGCGCGCAGCTTCATCTGCGTCTCGGCCTGGCACGGCCCGTTCGACGTGGAGATCGACTGCATCGCAACGGTCTGATCTGGCGTGATGTGGCGGGCGACAAAACCTGTTAGGCTTGCCTGGTCCGGCGCGCTCGTTGGCAGTGCCGCACCGACCGGCCGGACCATTGCGGGTGCCCACTGCCACAACGGGAGGACTGTCATGGCTGTCGCACGCGTCAGCAAGATTACCGCCGCGTCACCGAAAGGCTTCCAGGATGCCGTCCTCGAAGGCATGAAACGCGCCACCAAGACCCTGCGCGGCGTCACCGGCTTCGAGGTGATCTCGCAGAAGGGCAAGGTCGAGAAGGGCAAGATCCTCGAGTACCGCGTGACCATGGAGGTCACGTTCATTCTCGAATGATCCGTGGTGGCTTGCCGGCGGCGCAGCGTAAGCGTCTTGCGACGGCTGCGGCTCTTTCTACTTGACTTTGAGCGTGGTGGTCAGGCTGCGGCGCGTGCCGCTGGGCTCTTGGCGACGTTCCACGGGAGCAGATCGGCGATCCGATTGATCGGATGGTCGGCGATGCGCCCGAGTACGTCGCGCAAATAGGCTTCGGGGTCGAGACCATGGAGCTTGGCGGTTTCAATGAGCGTGTAGGCCGCCGCTGCCCGGTCGCCCCCGGCGTCGGAGCCGGCGAACATGTAATTCTTCCTGCCCAAAGCCAGTGGCCTGATCGCGCGCTCGGCGGCGTTGTTGCTGATCTCCAGGCTCCCGTCGTCGAGATAGCGCGTGAGCGCACTCCAGCGCGAGCGCGCGTAACGTATCGCACCGGCCAATTCACTCCTGCCAGAGATCGTCGAGAGCGAAGCATCAAGGAACGCGGCAAGGTCGTCGATGACGGGACGCGCCCTGAGTTGGCGGATGCGCCGTCGCTCGTCAGCGGAGCGGCCCATGGCGGCGCGCTCGATGTCGAACAGCCGACCGATCCGCTGCAACGCCTCGCCCGCGATCGGCGCGCTGGTTGCGAGGTGGATGTCGTAGAACTTGCGGCGCACATGTGCCCAACAGGCGACCTCGGTCACCGTGGCCAACTGCCCATTGGCGCTCTCGTAAAGTGGGCCGAAGCCGGAATAGCCGTCGGCCTGCAGAAAGCCCCGGAACTTGGCCAGATGCGCGCGCGGATGCTCGCCCCTGCGATCGGCAGAGTAGCGATAGACGACCGCGGGCGGCGCCTGGCCGCCATAGGGTCGTTCATCGCGCAGATACACCCATAACCGCCCGGTCTTGGTCTTGCCGGTGCCCGGCGCCAGAACCGGCACCGGCGTATCGTCGGCATGCAGCTTCTCGGCCGCCATGACGTGATGCGCAACCGCCTCGATCAGAGGAGACACCAGCGCTGCCGCCTTGCCGATCCAGTCGGCGAGCGTTGCGCGATCGAGCTCGACGCCTTCGCGCGCATAGATGCCGGACTGCCGATAGAGCGGAAGATGATCGCAGTATTTGCCGACGAGGACGTGCGCGAGCAGCCCCGCACTCGGCTGGCCGCGCTCGATCGGCAACGAGGGCATCGGCATTTGCACCATGCTCTCGCAACGCCGGCAAGAGAACGCCGGGCGGATGTGCTTGATCACTTCGAAGCGGCCGGGGATGTAATCGAGGATCTCGGTCACGTCCTCGCCCACCTTGCGCATCTCTCCGCCGCAGGCCGGACAGGTGCAGCTCGGCTCATGCATGACTTCGCGGCGCGGCAGATGCTCGGGTAAAGGTTTGCGCCCGGACCTCTTGCTCTTGGTGGATGATGATTGCTCGGCATCAGGAGCGGGTGCCTCCACCGCTGCGGCCGGCAAGTCCGTCTCCAGTTCCTCCAGCATCAGCGTATCCGTCCGGTGTAGGCCGCCTTCCTGAGCGCGTAACGCGTGAGATCATGTGCCCATTAATTTGCGAATCAATGGGCACATATGACGACGGTTACGATTCATTCCGGTCCTGAACGGCGACGGCGATGGAGCGCAG
>WNFV01003099.1_pt1 | contig 46612 bp, 46 predicted proteins | sample 5400101 | NCBI WGS metagenome assembly WNFV01 (sample SAMN13153361, study PRJNA577476) | soil metagenome | isolation source: 115 cm soil or saprolite under grassland replicate 1 | place: USA:California | collected 2016-06-15 | reverse complement strand
GCCCTCACGTTTGGGGTTCTCGCCCTTCCAGCCGCCCTCGGGGGGTTTGTTCCTCCACCCGTTGTGGTTTCCGCTGCTCGGGGATTCGGGGATGACGCCTACGGTGGGCACGCCACCGCCACCGTCTTCCCCACCGCCACCACCGCCACCACCGCCGCCGCCAGTGCCGCCGCCACCGCCGCCAGTGCCGCCGCCAGTGCCGCCGGCAGTGCCGCCGCCAGTGCCGCCGGCAGTGCCGCCGCCAGTGCCGCCGGTCCCGACGGTCCCGACGGTTCCTCCCGCCGCACCGGTCCCGGGCAGAATGATGCCGCCCCCGCCGGTGAGCGGGGGTGGCTGGGGGATCGCGGGAAGGAGGTCGCCGAGGATCGACTGGAGGGTCGCGAGGATGCCGGGGCCGAGGAGGATCATGACGGGCCGGAGCGTGGAGCTGATCGCCCGGTCGAGCTCGCTCACCGAGAACCCGGCGGCCAGGGCCGCCTGGCGGTCCAGGAGGAGAGCTTGGGCCAGTGCCGAGGCCTGCGCGTACCTGCCATCGCGCAGCGCAGCCCGGAGATCGCGGAGATCTGCGATGGCCTGGTCCAGGGCGGTTGCTCCCTCAGGTGGAGGCGTGGGCTGGATGGTGGGGAGCGTTCGCGTCCCCTCCGGTCCGGTCGGGGCCTGCCCGACGAGCGCCAGGGCTCCGGTGGCGATCAGGACGACGGCTGCAACGAGAGACGCGAGTCGGATGACGACACGGCGCTCGTGCGCCGCTCCGGTCGGAACCCTGACCGGTGGAGGGGGGAGCACGATCGGCGCGACGGGTTCGGCCAACAGGTCACGAAGGAGCGAGGTCAACGCTCCAAGCCCCACGCCCTTCTGGAGATACCCGTCGGCGCCGGGAACCTCGGGCTCGCCGGGGATCCCCGATGTGAACAGCACGATCTTTGCGTCTGGGGACGCCCGCCGGATCTCCTCGACGTCCCAGTCCGCGATGTCGTCGTCGAGGACAACGGCGTCGGGCTCCTCGGATCGGAGCGCGGAGAACAGCCCTTCCGGGTCGTTTGCCTCAGCCACGACGGCGAAGCCGTCGTCTTCCAGGAACCGCCTGACGAGGGCTCGCTTGGCGTAGATGGTCCCGGCGATGGCGACTCGGATGCGGTCGCCAGCGGTCCGTTCCCTCATCCGACCGGTTCCCCCCCGCGGCTCAGCAGGCGCATCCTAACGCCTCCGCGACGGGCCGAGTCGTCCGAACCCGGTGGGTGAGGAGGTGGGTCCTCCTTCGCGGTGGGCCTGGCCAGACGATGCGTCAACTCCCTGTTCCGTTGCGCGGATGCCGCCTGGTCATCCGTCACTGGACAACCGTCAGATGGGGAAGCATGACGGGGCGGCGACCCCGCCTTCGTCGATGCCATCGACTGCCCCTCCCCGAACGGCTTCGAACGAATCGTACGAGGGATGGGCGATAGACCGAAAGGGGCTTCGGCCTAGGCCGAAAGTCGATTCCGGCGAAATCGCTAGGAGGAGAGCTCGGTCTCCCGGCGGGCGAGGGTCCTTCTGGCCGCCAGGAGCTCGTCGATCCCCTCCATAGGGAGCGGCTTGGCGAAGTAGAAGCCCTGACCCAGGTCGCAATGCAGGTGGAGGAGCTGTTCGAGCTGGTCGGCCCGCTCGATGCCCTCGGCCACTGGCAGGAGCTCGAGGTCGCTGGCGAGTTTGATGATCGTCGCGGTCAACGCCGACTTCCGGGGATCCGTGCTGACGGCGTCGACGAAGGACTTGTCGACCTTCAGGATGTCCACCGGGAACTGCTGGATGTAATTCAGCGAGGAGTACCCGGTTCCGAAATCGTCGACGGCGAGCTTCACCCCGATCTCCTTGAGCTCGGTGAGGCGCTGAACGGACAGCTTCACGTCCTTCATCATCACGCTCTCCGTGATCTCCAGGATCAGCAACCCGGGGTCCAGCCCGGTCTCCGTGAGGATCTGTCCGATCTCGCCCACGATCTCCTGCCGCTGGAGCTGTCGAGCAGACAGGTTGACGGCCATGTGGAGCGGAGGTTCGACCGGCAGCCGGTCGTGGAGGAGCACGGCCTGGCGACAGGCCTCCTGGATCACCCACCCGCCCATGGGGACGATGAGGCCGGTCTCCTCCGCCAGGGGAATAAACTCGAGCGGAGGGACGAGACCGCGCTCGGGGTGATTCCAGCGGACCAGAGCCTCCAGGCCGATGATCGCGCCTGTCTCGAGCTCGATGACCGGTTGGTAGTACAAGACGAACTCGCCGTTGTCGATGGCCCGCTGGAGGTCCGCTTTCAGCTCCAGGCGGCGCAGCGCCGTGTCGTGCATGGCCGGCTCGAAGAGCTGGTACCGCCCCTTGCCTGCCTCCATGGCCATGTACATCGCGACGTCGGCGTTTCGCATGAGCTCCTCGCCGCTCTTCGGCGCGCCCTCCTCGCCGGGGCGTGCCGCGGCGATACCGATGCTCGCGCGGACAGACACCGTCCTCCCCCCGATCCTGATCGGAGCTTCTAATGCGGCCATGATCCTGGAGGCCACTTCGGCGGCCTCGAACCCGACACCGCCATCCTCCAACAAGATGCCGAACTCGTCCCCCCCGAGCCGGGCCGCCGTATCTGCGGCGCGTAGGCACCCCGTCAGCCGGTCGGCGACCTCCCTGAGCACCTGATCCCCAAGGGCGTGGCCGAGCGTGTCGTTGATGGTGTTGAAGTCGTCGAGGTCGAGGATTAAGACCGAGACCGGCCGGCCATCGCGGGTCTGGCGCTCAAGCGCATGTTCGACCCGGTCGCGGAACAGCGCACGGTTGGCCAGTTCGGTGAGCCGGTCGTGGAAGGCCTGGTGCTGGAGCTGCTCCTCGAAGGCCTTGCGCTCGCCGATGTCCCGGGTGTTGAGCACGATCCCGTTCACGTTGGGGTCGCCGAGCAGGTTCGTGCGCTGCGACTCGACATGGAGCCAGTGCCCGTCGCGGTGCAGGAGGCGGAACTCGGTCAGTGCCGGCCTGTGGTCGTCCCCGTCGCGGTCTCCGCTCGTTAGGAACTGGAGCACCTGGGCCTTGTCATCGGGATGAACGTGCTCGGTGAGCTTGGAGCCCGTGAGCTGCGCGGGCTCGTGGCCGAGCACGCGCTCCACCGAAGGGCTGACGTACGTCATCGACGAGTCTGCGGCGACAACCATGACCACGTCCGAGGAGTTCTGGACCAGCGACGAGAACCGGGCCTCGCTCCTCCGGCGGAGGAGGTCCTCTGTGAGCGCTGCGCTCTCTAGGGCGAGCGCCGCCTGAGACGAGAGGGTCTCAAGCGCCTCGCACGTCGAGCGTGACAAGGGGGCTTCACTGCCCATGCAGAGCAGCGCCTTCATCTCATCCAGCATGAAGAGCGGCGCCACGAACACGAAGCGTGTCTCGTCCGGCATCGGAATGAGAGCGCCGAGCTCGCGTCGCGCCGAGGGTTCCCGGATCGAATCAAGCGCGATCAGATCCGCTCGTTTCCAGGTCCGTCCGGCCGGAAGATTCACCGCCCTTCCCAGCATCGTGCCGTCATCGTGAGAAGCACCGACGACGGTGAATTCCTGGGGAGGACTCCCGTCCATATTCACCAGCAGGACCACTGTAGCGATCTCACCTGCCAGCCTGCCTGCCGACTGCATCGCCGCTCGATGGATGCCGTCGCGGTTGGTCGCAACTACCAACGCCTGCCCGGCGTCCTGCAAGGCCTTCTGGCGCGCGGCGGACAGCTCCTCGCGTCGCACCAGGCCTGCCATCCTGACCACCACCAAGAGGAACAGCGCGATCGACGAACCGATCAGGAAAGGCGCGTCGACCCGCTCGCCCCGGATCTCCTGGATGATCTGAACGGCAGGAGCCATCAGTGATGCACCCGCGACCAGGCCGAGCCTGGCCTTCGTTGCCCGGTGCTCCTGTTCAGGGACGGGATCGGAGAGCGTCCGCATCGAGCCATGCAGCGCGGCTGCACCCCACAGGAGATAGAACGATGCCCAGCCCGCCTCAAGGTACCCGGCCTGGTTGTAGACGATCCCCTGCACCGAGATGTAGCTGTAGACGAAGTCGGTACAGAACAAGGCGAAGGCCGCACCCGCCATCAGAGAGAAGGACTGAGGACGCCTCCCGGGGCCGATGGCCAGGCGGACCACGACCACGAGCAGCACGAGGTCCATGAATGGGTGGGCCATGCCGACGAGCTTCTGGATCGCGTTCGATTCGGGGGTCCGGGCGAGGGGGGACATCATAAACACCCACGAGATCGTCCCGATACCGATCGCCACGATCAGCGAGTCGATCAACCCCTCTCGGTCTCGCCCCGGGCTGCGCCGGTGCACCATCATCAGCACACCAGCGATCAGGCACGGGTAGACGGAGAGATAAAGGATGTCGCCGATCGAGGGATACGGGAGGTCCGAGCCGAAGAGCTTCTCGTAGTTGTGCGTGATGACGTCCCCGGCGACGAACAGCGTCTGGCCGAGGGCGAAGAGATACCAGGGCAGGCGGTGCTCTGGTCGCCATATCCTCACCGCGATGGCAATGGCGACCGGGGAGGAGAACGCGATGACGTTGAAGACCAAACCGATCTTGAGCGGCGGCGCGAACTCCCAACCCAGCAGCAAGAGGGCGCCGCCCAGGATGTAGAGAAGCCACGCTCGGCGCCCCATGGAGGTCATATCGGACGGCCGGAACGGGGACCTGAACGATAGCGGGCTACTCCAAATCAGGCATCTTTCAGCCCCGAACGGGACGCGACCACCCGGTCGGTGGACACGCCGTGCAGTGGAAGGGCCAGGTCAACCGGCTCCATGGTCGGCGATAGTTGCCATCCACCGCTCGAGCCAGCCGTCATCCCTTCGGTGCAGAGGTTTCGGGGGGTGGGTGGACGATCGGCGCCCTGACCTGTGGGGCGCTAGCGTGACCGTGTGGCGGTGCTGGTCGGGACGAGCGGGTGGCAGTACGACGACTGGCGGGGTCGGTTCTACCCGAGTGAGTTGCCCAAACGGGACTGGTTGGGGTTCTTCGCCGCCCGGTTCCCGACCGTGGAGATCAACAACTCTTTCTACCGGCTGCCTTCGGCGGAGGCCTTCGGCCGGTGGCGAAACCAGACCCCCGACGGCTTCGTCGTGACACTCAAGGCCAGTCGGTTCATCACCCACATCCGCCGGATGCGGGACTGCCGTGATCCGGTCGAGCTCCTGTGGACCAGGGCAACGGAGCTGGGGCCCCGCTTGGGGCCGGTCCTGTTCCAGTTCCCTCCGCGGTTCCCCGCCGACGTCGAACGACTCAAGGACTTCCTTCCGGTGCTTCCTCGCGGGATGCGGGCGGCGTTCGAGTTCCGTGACCCCTCGTGGGAGAGGGACGACGTCCTGGAGGCGCTCGACGCGGCGGGGGCGGCGTTCGTGCTGGCCGACCGTCCGCGTGCGCGGGTCCGCGCCGTGGTCACCGGAGGGTGGGCGTACATCCGGTTCCATCAGGGCCGCGCGCTCGCGCCCGGCTACACGAGAACGAAGCTCCTGCGGTGGGCCGATCGCATCCGGACCCTCCCGGTCGGCGATGTTTTCGCCTACTTCAACAACGACACCGGCGCCGCGGCTGTTCGGGACGCGCTTACGCTGACCGATTTGCTGTCGGCAGGAAGGACGGCCGGGCCGCCTCGAATGCCGCGATCGCCCCCTCGTGCTGGAGCGTGAGACCGATGTCGTCGAGGCCCTCGAGCAGCCGCCACCGCGTGAAGTCGTCGATGTCGAAGGCCACGTCGAACCCCGGAGCGCCCACCGCCTTGGCTTGGAGATCCACCGTCACCTGAGTCGTCGGATCCTCGGTCACCGCGTCCATCAGCCGGCGAACCTGATCGGGCGGGAGCGTGACCGGCAACAGGCCCACCATCGTGCAGTTCGTCCTAAAGATGTCGGCGAAGGACGGCGCGATCACCGCACGGAATCCCGCATCCTCCAGCGCCCACACGGCGTGCTCGCGGCTCGACCCGGTCCCGAAGTTTGGCCCGACCACCAGGATCGAGGCGCCGGCGTGCTCCGGCCGGTTCAGGACGAAGGCGGGATCCTTGCGCCACTCCGCGAACAGGAACGGGCCGAAGCCCGTGCGCTCGATCCGCTTCAGATACTCGGCCGGGATGATCTGGTCCGTGTCGACGTCGGAGCGGTCCAGGGGAAGCGCCGTGCCCGTGTGGGTCGTGAACGGCTGCATCGCCGCTACCCTCCCTCCGCCACTCGCCGTTCGATACCCAGGTCGGCAGGGGTGCAGAAGTGGCCAGCGATGGCCGTGGCCGCTGCCACGGCCGGGCTCACCAGATGGGTTCGGCCACCCTTGCCCTGGCGGCCCTCGAAGTTCCGGTTCGATGTCGAGGCGCACCGCTCTCCGGGGGAGAGCTGGTCGGGGTTCATCCCCAGGCACATCGAGCACCCGGCATCGCGCCAGTCGAACCCTGCTGCGCGGAACACCAGGTCCAGGCCCTCCCGCTCGGCCTGTGCCTTCACCAGCATCGACCCCGGCACGACCATCGCCCGCAGGCCATCGCGGACGCGCCTGCCCTGCACCACCTCGGCCGCAACCCGGAGGTCCTCGATGCGGCTGTTCGTGCAGGAGCCGATGAACACGGTGTCCGGCCTGATGTCGCGGATGGCCGTGCCCGGACCGAGGGCCATGTAGGCCAAAGCGCGCTCGGCCGACTCCCGGCGGATCGGATCGTCGAACGAGGCAGGGTCGGGGACCACGCCGTCGATCGAGACCGTCTGCGCCGGGTTCGTCCCCCAGGAGACGTACGGGGTGAGCTCGGCTGCGTCGATCTGCACCTCCCGGTCGAACGCCGCGTCGGGGTCGGTTCGAAGCGAGCGCCAGAAGTCCAGAGCCCGCTCCCAGGCTGCGCTCTTCGGGGCGTGGGGTCGGCCCTCGAGGTACGCGAATGTCGTGTCATCCGGGGCCACAATCCCGGCCCGGGCCCCGGCCTCGATGGACATGTTGCACACCGTCATCCGGCCCTCCATCGACAGCGACCGGATGGCCGAGCCTCGGTACTCGATGACGTGGCCCACGCCACCGCCGGTCCCGATCCGGGCGATCACGCCAAGGATGAGGTCCTTGGCCGCGACCCCCGGTGGCAGGTCACCGTCCACCGTGACGGCCATCGATCCCGGCGTGGACTGCGAGAGGGTCTGGGTGGCCAGGACGTGCTCCACCTCGCTCGTCCCGATCCCGAAGGCGAGCGCGCCGAACGCGCCGTGGGTCGCGGTGTGGGAGTCGCCGCACACGATGACCAGCCCGGGCTGGGTCAGGCCCATCTGCGGACCGATCACGTGGACGATGCCCTGGCCGATGTGCCCTGTCGGGTAGAGCTCGATGCCGAACTCCGCGCAGTTTCGCTCGAGAGCCTCCATCTGGCGAACGGAGACGGGGTCCTGGGGACCCGGCGCCGTGGGGACGTTGTGGTCCATGGTCGCCACGGTCAGGTCGGGCCGGCGCACGGCCCGTCCCGCTAGGCGGAGGCCGTCAAAAGCCTGCGGGCTGGTGACCTCGTGGACCAGGTGAAGGTCGACGTAGAGGATGTCGGGCTCGCCCTCGGCGCGGTGCACGAGGTGTTGGTCCCACACCTTTTGCGACAGCGTGGTGGCCATCATCACCATCTCCGGTTGTTCCAAATAGTGGAACGTGATACCAATATGTGGAACATGAATGTACCACGCCCGTTCGGGTCCGGATCGCCGGCCACCACCGTTGAGACCGGCGTCGGCGTCCTCGACCGGACCCTAGCCATCGTCGAGGCAGTGGGATCCGGTTCCCGAACGTTCTCCGACATCGCCGAGAAGACCGGCCTCGCCCGCTCGACCGCGCACCGGCTCCTCAAGGCCCTTGAGGCGCACGGGCTGGTCTCGTTCGAAGTGGGGTTCGGCTACCGGCTCGGTCCTCGGCTCATTCGCCTGGCGTCGGCGGCGATGCGGGAGCTCTCGCTCCGCGACCTGGCGCGGGCCGCCCTCGAGCGGCTCGCTCGGGTGACGGGAGAGACAGCACAGCTCTTCGTGCGCGGCGGTGACGAGCGACTGTGCATCGATGTGGTTGAGTCCCAGAGCGAGCTGCGAACGATCGTTCCCGTCGGCGCGTCGCTCCCTCTCACCGCCGGCTCCGCTGGCAAGGTGATCATGGCCTGGTCTCCGGACCGAGAGCGCCTGTTGGGACTGCTCCGGCCGTTCACGGATCGCACGCCCGGCGTGGATCGGCTTCGGCGGCAACTGGCTGCGGCCCACCGCCGTGGATGGGCGGAGAGCTCAGGCGAGCGCGAGCCGGGCGTGGCGTCCGTGAGCGCGCCGGTGTTCGGCGCGGCCGGCTCGGTCCTTGCCGCCGTGTCGGTGTCCGGTCCGGTGCAGCGCTTGGGACCCCGGCCCGGCAGGCAGTACGCGCCCGCCGTCGTGGCCGCGGCTCGAGACATCGAGGAGGCCCTCAAGGCCTCGCTCGGCCAGGGTTTCCCCCTCGAACACCCGGGTATCCTCTAAGGACCAGCGGGTACCCGTCGGAGACCACCATGCAGCAGCTGGACCAGGACGTCCTCCTCGGCGAACGATACCGGCTCGTCCGGATGATCGGTTCGGGTGGCATGGGGACCGTGTGGGAGGCCGAGGACGAGACCCTGGGCCGTCCCGTTGCGGTCAAGGTGCTCTCGGAGTCGTTGGCGGCGGGCGAGCGCGCCGTGCGCCGGTTCGAACGCGAGGCCAAGGCGGCTGCCCGCCTGTCCGGGCCGTACATCGCCGCCGTCTACGACTTCGGTCGCTCCGAGGGCCGTCCTTACATCGTGATGGAGCTGGTCCGTGGAGAGACCCTGGCGGATCGATTGGCCCGGGAGGGTCCACTCCCTGCGCAGGAGGCCTCCCGGATCGCCACACAGGTCGCCGAAGCCCTCGAGGAGGCCCACGCCGCCGGGATCGTTCACCGGGACGTGAAGCCCGGCAACGTGATGCTCACCCCGAGCGGCGATGTCAGGGTCATGGACTTCGGCATCGCCGCAGCGGCATGGGCGGAACGGGTCACCACGTCGGGCCTCGTCCTCGGCACGCCCTCATACCTGGCGCCCGAACAAGCCAAGAGCGAGAAGACCACGCCGGCATCCGATGTCTACGCGCTCGGCGCCATGTTGTACGAGATGGTCGCGGGGCGCCCGCCGTTCGTGGCGGAGACACCGGTCGCCGTGGCGCTGGCGCACATCCGCGAGGACCCGCTGCCCCTCGACCAGGTGGCCGAGGGCGTGCCCCCGAACCTCGCCTCCGCGTCCATGGCCGCGCTGGCGAAGGACCCGACCGAGCGCCCGCCGTCCGCCGCCGCCTTCGCTTCCATGCTCCGAGGACAGAACCCTCCCCTCGCGTTGATCGAGGCCCCCGAGGAGACGACGCCGCTCCCGCCCGCCGCGGGCCCGGAGGAGACGACGCCGCTCGCGCCCGCCGGCCCGGGTCCGGAGGAGACGACGCCGCTCCCGCCCGCCGGCCCGGGTCCGGAGGAGACGATCCCGCTGTCGCCGGTCCGACCTCACGGCGACCGCCGGCGGATCGTCATCCCGGTCGTGCTGATCGCCGGGGTGCTCCTGTTGATCCTGGCGATCGCGATGGTCGAGGCCAGGGACCGGTCGATCCTGCAGCGGGCCCAGCGAGAGGCTCGCCTGGGGCTGCGGGTGGCCGTGCCGGAGCTCTCGGGGATGACCGTCGCCGAGGCCAAGGACGCCCTGTCCGAAGTGGGATTGGGCGTCGATATCCAGCGTCAGCCCGGGGAGGCCGGGATCGTGATCTCGAGCGACCCGTCCGCCGGCGAACGGGTGCGACGGGACACCTCGGTGACGCTCATCGTCGGCGCGAGCACCCAGTCAACGGACGAACCGTCAAAGAAGCACCACGACAACGGGAAGCACAAGGGGGAGGAGAAGAATGACTAGACGGCCGGGCCCGCCCCGTCATCCGACTCCGGCGCGCCCGGCAGAAACACCCTGAAGGAGGCCCCCCGGCCGGGGCGGTCCTCCACCCAGGCCTTGCCCCCGTGAAGCTCGGCGAACCCGGCCACCAGGGAAAGGCCGATCCCGCTGCCGGGAAGGTCGGCGGCCTCGGGCCCCCGGCTGAACGGCACGAAGATCCTCTGCTTGAGATCGTCGGGAACGCCGGCCCCCTCGTCGTCCACCGAGATGAGCGCGCCGCCGTCCTGCGCGGCCACCCGGATCCACACCCTGGCGTCCACCGTGTGCCGGGCCACGTTGGCCAGAAGGTTCTCCACCATCCGCTCCACCTTGGCCTGGTCCACGGCGATGGTCACCGGCTCGGTGTCGATCTCCACCGATCGTCCGGTAAGCGCTTCCGAGGAGGCCACCAGGCGACGGATCATCGCCGGGAGGTCCACCAGCGATCGCCGGGGCTCGACGATGCCGCGGTCCAGCCGCTCCAGGTCGAGGAGGTCGGTCAGCAGGGTCCTCAGGTGTTGGGTTCGGTCGGTGAGCGACTTGAGGAGCGAGCGCCGCTCGTCCGTCGACAGCTGGGGATCGAGGCGTTCCAGCGTGCTGGCCGCGCCGTGGATCGCGGTGAGCGGGTTCTGCAAGTCGTGTGAGAGCGTGTGCAGCAGGGTGTTCTTGAGCCGGTCCATGGCCCGGAGCTTCTCCAGCACCTCCTCGAGCTCCTGTTCCGTGTGCTTGCGCTTGGTGATGTCGTACATGACTCCCTGGAGCACGAAGGGACGGCCGGTCTGGTCGCGAACCGGGGTAGCCTCGTCCAGGATCCACCGCCATCGGCCGGCCTTGGTCTGCATCCGGTACTCCGCCCGGAAAGGCTCGCCGGAGGACAGCGACCGCTCCTCCTCCTCGCGAACGGCCGACAGGTCCTCGGGATGGGTGAACGAGGCCATCGGATGAGGATGCGCCAGCCACTCCTCGGGGGTGTACCCAAGGACCCGCTTCACCTGGGGTGAGATGTACAACCAGTCGCCCTGCTCACCGTACTCGGCCAGGTAGACCACCGCCGGGATCTGCTCCACGAGTGTCCGGTATTTCGCCGCCAGCTCCCAGTGGCTGGCCTCGGCGAGCTTCTGCTCGGTGACGTCGAGCATCACGCCATGCCAGAACCGAACTCCTGACACCGGATCCTCCACCACGTTCGCCTCGTCCTGGAACCACACGACGCGGCCGTCTCGCGCGATCATGCGGTACTCCGAGGTGAAGGTGCCGGTCTCCACTGATGCCCGATCGTCCTGGTTGACCCGATCGCGGTCATCCGGGTGCATGGCCCGGATCCACAGCTCGGGGTCTGCCTGCCACTCGAACGGCGTGTAGCCCAGGATGGATTCGGCCTGGGGGCTGATGTACACGTCCCGGTACCCGATGGGACTGGTCTCGTCCTCGATCTCGGTGTAGGTGATGGCCGGGATCTGCTCGACGAGGGCACGATAGCGGACCTCGGCTTCACGGAGCTCGTAATAGCGAGCCCCCGCCGCCCCGCGGCCGGCCTCGTCGGAGGCTCGGACCACGACGATCCGATCGTCCCCGTCTGCGATCGACTCCGCCCACAGTCGGAGGACCCGGGCCTCGCCCGATGGCGTCAGCACGTGGGCATCGAACCCGTCGATGGCCCCGCGTTCGCGGAGCAAGACCCTGGCCCGGTCGTCCCCCATCGACGAGAAGAACCCGAGTTCCCCGATCGTGTGGCCCACGACGTCGTCCCGGTCCCTGTCCACCAGGAACAAGAACGCATCGTTCGCATCCAGGATCACCCCGTCGAGGTGGGCAAGCAGGATCCCGAGTGAGCTGCGGTTGAAGACGCGGGCCGCGAGGCCCTCACTTCCGGGCTCGGTCAGCTTAGGAATCATCGGCTCAAGCATCGGCCGGTCGGGGGACACGCTTTACGCGTTTCGGACCTTGGCCCGTCAGCGGGCGTTGGCCGACAGGATCCGCACGATGGCGTCCTCGATCGACGAGGCGATCCACTTCGGCATTCCCCGGGAGAGGATGGAGAACTCGGTCCACCCTTCTTCCTTCTCCAGCCACACCCATCCTGAGAGGGCGGAAACCCCGTCCAGGCTCCCGGTCTTGGCCCGAACCTTCACCCCGTGAAGGCGGTCCTTCAACGTCCCCTGTCCACCGGTGGCCAGGGTCTGCCGGAGAACCGGGCCCCAGGTGGCCGCCTCGGCCACCCACAGCAGCTGGACGATCCCTCGGGCCGTGACTCGATTCGCATAGGAAAGCCCCGACCCGTCGTACAGGCTGAAGTCGAGGCCGTGCCCGGCCACCCAACGCCGGAGGGCGGCCGCCCCCTTGGCGATCGTCCCCGGCAGCCCCGCGGCCTTGGCCCCCAGCAGCTTGCCCAGGACCTCGGCGTAGAAGTTGTTCGAGGGCCGGTTCATCGCCATCAGGATGGAGTGCAGCGGCCGCGACTGGATGACGGCGACGTCGGCCAGGCCCTCCGGCGGCTCGCCCGCGCCCGCCCGGCCGACCACGGCCACGCCCCGCTTCTCCAGCTGCTTGGTGAGCGATCGCGCGGCGAACGCCTCCGGCTCCCGGGTGTACCGGCCGTTCACCACGTTCCCCTGGAACGTGAGCGCCGTGGGAGGCGCCACGTACTGGCGGCTCTGCGGGCGCCTCCATCCCCGGGCCCACCAGTCGTGCGCGAAGTAGCCGGTGGATCCCATCACCCGGCCACGGACCTTCTCCACGCCGGCGGCCACGAGCTGGCGGGCCAGGGCTCCCATGCGGGCCGCGGTGATCTCCGGATCACCGCGGCCCAGGATCCACAGGTTGCCCTGGACCACTCCCTGCTGGAGCGAGGCCGTCGCCGCATGCGTCACGACGCGAAGGCTCGGCCCGAGCGCGTCGAGCAGCGCCATCGACAACAGGAGCTTCTCGTTCGATGCCGGGATCCGCGGCGCGCTGTCGGCCCGCCGATACAGGAAGGATCCGGGTGAACCCACCGCCACGGACACGGCCCGCCCCGCCACCAGGTGATCGATCTTGCGCATCCAGCTCGCCTTCTCGATCCGAAGGGCGAGGACGATGCCGGTGCCCGGCTCGTTGAGCTGGTCCTGCTTCGGCCAGCGCCAGCGGAGCCGGACGACCCCGATGTCGTCCCATCCGAAGCACGGGCTCATCGATGCCGAGGACGATGCGTCGAGCGGGAGGGTCTCCACCGTCAGCCAGCCCGACTCCGACAGTCGTTGGAGCTCGATGTCCTGCCCCGACTTGTCCGGCGAGACCGTCGCGTGGATCGCCGGGCAGCTTCCAGGCGTCAGCGAGGATGCGTTGAGTGACGAGTCGACCAGCGCGCGCACCCCGACGGGCACGGGGTCGGAGCTCACCGCCAGACATCCGCCGACGGCGGCAAGGCTGACCCGGTACTCACCGCTGTACTGCGGGCCGTCGGAAAACGAGAACGTGCCGTCTGCTGCCGTATCGCTCGAGGCGACCGCGCCCCACGCCGCCGAGCCGGCTCCGAGCCACTCGAGCACCACGGGCCGGGGGCCCAGGCACGACAGCTCCGCCGCAACCGAGCCGGAAAGCTCGACCGTGTCGCCGACGGTGATGGTAGGTGGCGACGCCACCAGGACGACTGTCGGCGACACGCCGGCCCCCGCCGTGCTGGACGCGGCCACGGCAAGGAGCACGCACGCAGTGAGGAGCGCGATCGGGAGGGTGCGGGCGGGGTGCAGGGCTTCCTTCCTTCGGGCCGGGACGGGGACTGATTGTGCCCCGGCGAGGCCGCGCGCTCAAGGATGGATCCGGTTCGTTCTGCCGATCCTCGAGTTGGCGATGTTCGTGCCTCGCGGGCGGGTAACGATTGGGTGAACTCCGTCGTTCGTGGCTTGTACCGGGTCGGCTCGCGGCCCATCATGCCGCAAGGCCAGGTCAGGCCATGCGGGAGGTGAGCCCATGTTGGAAGCCTTCGTGCTGATCCAGAACGAGGTCGGAAGGGGGGCCCACGTCGGCCGGGCCATCCGCGACCTCGACGGCGTGAGCCGGGTGGACCTGGTCACCGGTCCCTACGACGTCATCGTGCGGGCTGAGGCCGACAGCATCGACGAGTTGGGCAAGCGGGTGCTTCGGCCCATCCAGGACGTGGACGGCGTCATCCGCACCATGACCTGTCCCATCCTGTATCGGTAGCCGACCTCCTCGTCGAGGGCTGATGGAGCGGCGCCGGTTCGGGGCCTCCGGCCTGGAGGTCCCGGTGATCGGCTTGGGGACGTGGAAGGTCTTCGACGTCGGCTCCTCCGCCGAGCCGGGCGTCCGAGCGGTCGTGGAGACCGCGTTCGACGCCGGAACCAGGTTGGTGGACTCCTCGCCCATGTACGGACGGGCTGAGCCGGTGGTCGGCCGCGTTCTAGCCGCGACCGGCCTCCGCCGCGAAGCCATCGTGGCCACGAAGATCTGGACCCCTTCGGCCGATGAGGGCGGCCGCCAGTTCCAGCGTCAGTTGGGGTACTTCGGGGGAACGGTGGACCTGGACCAGGTCCACAACCTGGTCTCCTGGCGCGATCATCTCGATTGGATGGAGCGGGAGCGTGAAGGGGGACGGATCGGGTTGATCGGCGCGACCCACTATGCGGAGTCAGCCTTCGGCGAGCTCGCGGAGGTCATGCGGAGCGGACGAATCCAGGCCATCCAGGTCCCGTACAACCCTCGAGAGCGGGGGGCCGAGCGCGACATCCTTTCGCTCGCCGAGGACCTTGGCCTCGGGGTCATCGCCATGCGTCCGTTCGCCGAGGGCGACCTCCTCCGCGTGCCCGATCCAAGAGCCCTGGAGGAGCTGGGCGTGGCCGGCTGGGCCCAGGCCCTGCTGAAGTGGACCCTGTCCGATCGGCGGGTCCACGTGGCCATCCCCGCCACGGCGGACCCGGCGCATGCCGCCTCGAACGCGGCGGCGGGGGAGCCACCATGGTTCGACCGCGAACAGCGGGAGCTTGTCGAGCGCCTGGCCTCACGTTGAGAGCGGGCTCGGCTTTCGATGCCCGGTGCCATCCCTGGCCACCGCCCGCCCCCGTCGAAAGGTGTACCCCGAGCCATATAGGCCGGTCCGTCGGTCGGGGGAAATGGACTATCGGCCGATGGCGCGGCCAAGCCTCCAGTTGGAGGATAAGCACGGGTCCGGCCCAGAGAGGGGGTGGGCCGGGCAGTCAGGAGGAGGCATGACCAGCCAGAACGCCGTGTTCGTGGAGTCGGTCTCGGCCATGCTGAGGTTCGCCCAGTCCGACCCAGAGAAGGCCCGAGTTGCCCTGGCGGCCCGCGGAGACCAGGTGCTGGCGGCCTTGCGCGACTCGCTGCTGCCCGCGGCCAAGGACTCCCAGCGGATCGTGGCCCTGATCGACCTCTACATGCAGGCCACCTTCGAGATGCTGTTCGAGGCCGCACGTTCAGACGACCGGATCGTGTTCGGCGAGGCCGAGATCAAGGCCTGGGCGGTGGCTGGGGCCCTGGACCGGGGCGCCGAAGGGGCGCTGAAGGGCGATCGTGATGCCCTGATGGCCTCGATGCGCGCGGCCGAGGCCATCCTGGGCCTCGACCTCATGTCGGCCTAGCCTGCCCACCCGCGCCGAAGGGGGCACCGAGGCGTCCGCTTGACGTTTCTCCCACACCGTGATGCGGTGGTCCTATCACGCCGTCCTGAGGAAGGAGAGGCGCATGTCCATCATGGATCGGTTCAGGAAGAGGAACGAGAAGTTCGCCAAAGACTTCGACAGGGGCGATGCGCCGATGCCCCCCGCAGAGCGGTTCGTCGTGCTCACCTGCATGGACGCCCGGCTCCATCCGGAGTCGTTCCTCGGCATGGAGATCGGTGACGCGCACGTGATCCGAAACGCGGGCGGGCGAGCGTCGGACGACGCGCTCCGCTCGCTCATCATCTCCAGCCGCCTCCTCGGCACGCAGGAGTACGCGGTCATCCACCACACCGATTGCGGGATGCTGACCTTCAGCAACGACGACCTTCGGGGGAAGCTGGCCGCCGACACCGGCAGTGACGCCTCGCACATGGACTTCCTGCCCTTCTCGGACCTCGAGGAGAGCGTCCGTGACGACGTTCGGCGCATCCGGAACAACCCGTTCATCCCGCCCGACGTCGAGGTGTCGGGGTGGGTGTACGACGTCAAGACGGGCAAGCTCCAGGAGATCGTGCCGGTCGGCAGGTGAGGCGGGCGGCCCGCCGGGCGGGGCCGATGCGGGCCATGGTGTTCGACGCGGCGGGGGAACCACTTCGTCCGGCCGAGATGGCCCGGCCCGAGCCCGGACCGGGGCAGGTCCTCCTTCGGGTTCGGGCCTGCGCCATCTGCCGCACTGACCTCCACATCCTGGACGGAGAGCTCCCCGATCCCAAGCTCCCGCTCGTCCTGGGCCACCAGATCGTTGCCCAGGTCGCGGAGGCCGGCCCGGGAGTTGAGACTCCCTCGCCGGGCGAACGGGTGGGCGTGCCGTGGCTGGGGTGGACCGACGGGACCTGCCGGTACTGCGCGAGCGAGCGGGAGAACCTGTGCCCCAACGCCCGGTTCACCGGCTACGACTTCGATGGTGGGTACGCCGAGTGGACCGTGGTCGACGCCCGATTCTGCCTTCCCGTCCCCGAGGACTATCCGGACCTCGAGGCGGCGCCACTCCTGTGCGCCGGGCTGATCGGGTGGCGGTGCCTGAAGATGACCGGCGACGCCGGGCTCCTGGGCATCTACGGGTTCGGGACGGCGGCTCGCCTCATCGCCCAGGTGGCTCGGCACCAGGGCCGCCGTGTCTTCGCGTTCACTCGGTCCGGCGACCAGGAGACCCAGCGGTCCGCCCTCGACCTGGGAGTGGAGTGGGCCGGGGCCTCGACCCAGCCACCGCCCGAGGAGCTCGACGCCGCGATCCTGTTCGCCCCGGTGGGGGACCTGGTACCGGCGGCGCTTGCGGCGGTCGCACCGGGCGGAACGGTGGTGTGCGGCGAGATCCACATGAGCGACATCCCCTCGTTCCCCTACGAGCTCTTGTGGCAGGAGCGGGTCCTGCGTTCGGTGGCGAACCTCACCCGCGCGGACGGGGCGGAGTTCCTGGCGCTGGCCCCGAAGGTGCCGGTGCGTTCCTTGGCGACGGCGTTCCCACTGGAGGAGGCGAATGGGGCGGTCGGATGGCTCCGCTCGGGTGCCGGCAGGGGTGCGGCAGTGCTCGTCCCGGCAGCGGTGGTCGAAGGGCGTAACCCCGGAGCGCGCCAGCCCTAACCCCGTCGCCTCGAGGAAATGACTCGGCGAGGCGATACGCCGCCCCGAACTGCCGCCGATACCTCAAGACAAGGAGGTTCCGATGGGCGCGAGGGCTGAAGAGGTTTCCGGCCAACCGGTCCTTGCGCCCTCGGCGCCTCCGGGACCAACGCGGAGGCCATTGCACCACAAGGCTCTCGAGCTGGTCATGGTCCGGTGGCGCGATGCCTGGTTCGACTTCGAACACGGCACGACCGGGTGGCGCGACGCCTACGTCGTGCAGACGGTGGGGTTCCTGGTTCGACGCGACGCGGGCGTGATCTCGGTGGCGCAGGAGCTCCTCCCGGGCGGGGAGGGCTTCCGGGCCGTGACGCACATCCCCATGGGCGTGGTCGAGAGCGTCGTCACGCTGGGACGGGCCGAGGGTTCGGGGAGGAGGGCCGGAGACCGAGCTGTCCGCTCGCCCCTCCAGGCCCCCCAACCCCTCGACGTCCCCGGGGTGGGGTCCGGGGTCGTCCCGGCCGGGCGCCGCTCAGCGACCTGAGCGGCGCCGGCCTTCTCTACAGCCTCGGTTCGAGCGCGAGGATCCCCGTTCGGTAGGCCTCGCAGCTCGCCTCGCCCTCGCCTTGGGCGTGGAGCAGGTCGCCGAGCGCCCGATACGTCACCGCGATCTCCACGGCTTGCTCGGACCGCTCGAAGAGCTCGATCGCAAGACGGAAGTTCTTCTCCGCCCCGTCGGGCTCCGACTCGGTCAGGACGAGCCCGAGCTCCCGGTGAGCCCAGGCCAGGATGGGCGTGTCGCTATCACCCATGATCGAGATGGACCGTTCCAGGAGCTCTCGGGCCCGGTCTGTCCGTCCCTCCAGCCGCTCGATCCTCGCGAGCTCGTTCAGCGTTCGGGTGAGGTCCTTCTCGTCGCTGGTCTCCTCGAAGATGGCCAGGGCATGCTCGAGATCCTGGCGGGCTTCGTCGAGCCTACCGTCCCGGGTCTTGACGTAGCCCTTGGCCAGGTAAGCGTGGCCGGTCTCCGCCTGGAGGTCCAGCTGGCGGTGGGCGTCCTCGGCTCGCTGGAGCGAGTGTTGGGCATCCTCGACTCGTCCTTGCACCAGGTACATGTGGGCGACGTGCATGTGCATCTGACCGATCCGGACCGGGTCGGTCAGCCGGGGGCCGAGCCGCTCCAGCTCTATGGCCGATGCCGCGGCCCGTTCAACGAGCCCGGCGTCCATGTATGCGTCGAGCAGGGATGAGTACAGGCGCGCGAGCGCGTTCGGGTCTCGGATCCCGTCACGATCGAGTGAGTCGACGAGGCTTTCCAGGATGTGGATGGCGTATCGCACATCCCCGAGGGCCTGGAAGCACCTGGCCTTCCCCGCCACCGCATCCGCCATCGCATCGGCAGGCCCTGATCGGACGATCTCCTCGGCGCGCTGGTAGTGCTGCAGAGCCTCCTCGGGCTTCCCCCGGCGTTCGAGCAGCAAGCCTCGGGCATCCTCCGCCTTCGCCTCGATCCTGGATAGCTGATACCGCTTGGCCTCTCGGGCGATCGAGCCCAGTGCCTCGTCGGCTCCGTCCAGGCGCCCGGCCGACAGGTCGATCCTGGCCTGCATCAGCCGAGCGTCCAGCCTGGCCTCCAGGTCCGCGGGCTTGCCGGTCAGGAGCTCGTCGACGTCGACGCCCAGCTTGCCCGCGAAGTGCTCGAGGGCCTCCCGCGATGGGTTCCGCCTGCCCGCCTCGATCGTGCTGACATAGGCGTGCGTGTACTTGGGCTCCGCCAGCTCGCGCTGGGTGAGCTCCCTGGCCAGGCGGAGGCGCCGCAGCCTCGTCCCGATCATCGATTCCTCCTGTGTCTCCGTTACCACAAGAGTAATGGGTGATAAACCCGGAGTTCCACCTCTGATGCTAAAGGTCGGCCGGTTGGGTGCCGAGCTTTACTACAATGTTTGCGGTAAGACACTTCCTGGGTTACATTTCGCGCGCCCGTCGGCATGAGAAGGGGGGAAGGACCGATGGCGCGCGCCACCATCCGCAGGTTCCTCAGCCTGCTAGGGACCGGGATCGTGCTGGCCTCCGCAGTGCTCGCGGGGTCGGCGAACTGGCCCAAGACCTGATCCAGGAGGGGTCCGGGGGTCCCGGGGGGCCCCCGCCTTCCGCGCCGTCCCCTGCCTCCTCCCGTCCGGGGCAGTCGGACGAGGGGACTCTCGCCGTCCGACGTGTCTACCGGATCGGGACCTCCGTGTTCAGGGTATGGGTGAACCGGCTCGAGTCGGGCGCCGAGTACCTCAGGGAGGGCCAGTGGGTGTGGACGCCCATCCCCTCGAGCAGCATCGTCGATCACCCCCAGGCGATGGAGATCGGCCGGGAGGAGTTGGCCGAGCTGCTGGTCGGATCCCCCGCGGAGCCCGCTCGGCCTGCCGCCCGTGGCCTCCGCCGCTGACGCCTGCGGGGCAATCGTTCAAAGAGATCAGGCCACCGTCACGTTGATCCCGTCGATGCCGCTCGCTCCGGTGGGGAACGGGGGGGCCTCCACCCTGACTTGCACGGCGCCGGTCCCGTCGTATGCCCGGACAAAGATGGAATACTGCCCGGGTCCCGGCGGCGTCCACCGGTACAGCCACAACCGCCAGGTGAACGGGGACAGGGCCGTCTTCAGCAGGGCCTGGTTCCACGTGCGCCGTCCGTCGGTGGAGACCTCCACCCGCAAGATGCCCTCGTCGCCTGCGAAGGCCACCCCCGCGATCGGCACGACGTCGCCGCTGAGCGTGGCTCCGGCCTCGGGCGTATCGATGCGGGAGGTCGTCTTCACCAAGGCCGGCTTGGACCACCCGCGCTGCTCCCAGAACCCCTGGTAGGGCCGGTCCACGACCTCGATGTTCGTCAGCCACTTGGGGTTCTTCATCCCGTACGTGCCGACGCCGAGCACCCGCGCGGGGAACCCGTGCGCGCGCGGGAGGACGAAGTCGTTCATGCCGAACGCGATCAGCGTGGTCTCGAGCGCTTGTGCGACGCTCATGCTGTCGGAGTAGCCGCCGGCGGAGCCGAACGCCACCTCGACCCCGCCCGAGCCGATGCCGGCGCGGTCCAGGATCTCAGCGACTGGGACCCCGACCCACGCGGCGTTCGACATGAGGTGGCCGCCCAACTTGTTGCTGATGCACTCGAGCGTCTGGTATCGCTCCACCACGGGGAGGGATTTCAGGTCCTCGTAGGTCAGGGTGAGCGGGCGGTCCACCATCCCGCCGACGGACAGGCGCCACTCGGCTGGATCGATGTCCGGCTGGATCACGTCCTCGTTCACCACGTAGAACTCGTCGTTCGATGTGACCTCGGGCGTGAGCCCGGCAACCCGGGCGAACTGCGCGTCATGTGGCAACACACGGACCGGGGACGGCGTCGCCGACACGCCATGCAGCCGCTGTCGTCCCGGGTCGGGCCGCCGGAAGATCAGGGCGGCGAGGGGGGACGCGCCGAGCAGCATGCCGGCCGCACCGAACCAAGCCGCCCGGAGGAAGTAGCGGCGGGTGAGACCGGCATCTGCGGGCTGGTCGGCGGCCCGCAAGGTGAGTCGGTCCAGGGTCCACCCCGCGACGGCGCCACCGCCTACGTACAACGGGACCGTGATGAACGCGAAGGCGAGCCGGCCCACCCACTGCGGGTTGGAGGGATACAGGACCACCGAGGCGACCCACAGGGGGAGGAAGGCGACCGGGCCGCCGGCGGCTCGGGCCGCCGCGCCGAGGGGCAGGAGCAGCCGCCTCACCCACGGGATGGCCACGCCGAGGGCCGCTGCGAGCAGCAGGTAGGCGATGCATGTGCCGATGATGGCGAGCTGCATGGCCCCGTGGCCCAGGCGATCGATGAAGAAGCTGTCGAAGCGCCCCGGCGTCGTCCGAACCAGCACCTGCGCGATCGCGATGGGCAGGAACGGGACGGCGGAGACCAGCGTGTGCAGGATCGCGCCGCCAACGGTGACGGTCGCCCCACCGGCCAGGCCGCTCACGGCGCTCGGCCACCAACTCCGGATCCGCCTCATCCGTTCGATTGTGCCTCACCCTGAGCATTCGGTTCCTCAAGGGAAGCTCGTCCCTGCGCTACACGGACTTCGGCGAGATCTCGGCAAGGAGGCGAGCCCGGGAGGAGCGAGAGGCGAGCGGCCTTGCGTTCCGCCGCTACTTGATGCTCGTGGTCACGCCGACCCGATTGCACGTGTTCGACGCCCGCTCGGGGTTTGGCTGGAAGGCGAAGCGGCAGCTCGCCGTGTGGCCCCGGGCGGCGCTCCGCATCGGTACGGAAGTGAAGGCGGTGACCATCCGGCTCACGATCGAGGTCCCGTCCGAGAACCGGCGAGTCGAGCTCGAGGCGCCCAAGTCCAAGCGAGGGCCGGCCGCCGAAGTCGTGCGCGTGCTGACGGTCGGCGCGCTACCTCCCACTCCCGACGTGCTCCGCGCGCCTTCTCCCAGCGCGCCGACGCTGGATCCCGTTGAGGCCGATCGCTTGGCGGTTGGCTTCTTCCTCCCCTGGCTCGAGGTCAGGGGAGCTCAGACACACAACCTCTCGGGGGCTCAAGGCGGCGCACCGATCCTCAGCATCGGGTTCTCCATCGCCATCATCGTGGTGGCGGTGCTCTATCTGTATGGCCGGCGCGAGACCAGCCCCCAGCTGCTCCGCAGCCTCGGGTTCGGATCTGTCATCGCCGCGGTCTTCACCTTCGTCTACCTCTCGGACCAGCTCGGTCGGTTGAGGTCGGTGCTGCGCGCCCGTGGGGCGCTCGTGACGGTGTCGATGGGGATCGGGCCCTGGGTGCAGCTCGCTGGTGCTGGGATCGTGTTGGCCGTCGGGATCTGGGCGGTGAGGTTGGAGAGGCGGAGGCGCCCTTCACGCCCTCGGATCTACGCGCCGCCGCCACCACCGGGCCGTTCCGCCACCTGATCTTCATTCATCCCTCACACTGGTCGGATGCGGGTTTCGCTCATCTGGGTCGGGATCGGGCTCATCGTGGTTGGCGGGCTGTGGATCCTGCAGGGGGTCGGCGTAGTGAAGGGGAGCTTCATGACCGGCGAGGTTTCTTGGGGCTGGATCGGCGCCGCTTGCGTGCTGGTCGGTCTGGCGATCCTGGCCCGCGGCCTCCGACGCGATCGTCCTCCGTAGAAGAAAGACGGGCCCTAGCCCTCCTCCACGAGGGCCGCCAGACGGTTCCTGGCTCGGGACAGGGAGCGGCCTTGGCGGCGCAGGCCCTCCCACGGATCCCCCTGGCGCTCGATACGGCGGAGGATCGTCTCGATGGTGAACCGGGATGGCCGGAGCGAGCGATCCGCCACCTCCCTCCAGTCAAGGGGGGTAGCCACCGTCGCACCCGGCCTGGCCCGCACGGCGTAGGGCGGAACGGCGGTCTGCGCGTAGGCGTTGCGCATGACGTCCACGTAGAGGCGTCCCCGCCGCTTGTCCTTGCGCTGCGCGATCGTGAGCCGCTTGGGATCCCGCGCCGCCAACGCAGCCGCCACGTCGCGAGCGAACTGCCGCACCGTGTCGAAGTCTGCCCGGCGATCGAGCGGGACCGTCACGTGGATCCCCTTTCCCCCGGTGGTCTTGACGAACGACGGTAGCTCCAGCTCCTCGAGCAGCGACCGAAGCGAGAGGGCGGCCACCCGGGCGTCCTCGAATCCCTCGCCGGGGGGATCGAGGTCGAAGATCATCTGGTCGGGGCGGTCGAGGCGGTCCGCCCGAGAGAGCCACACATGCGGGGTGATACATGCCTGGTTCGCCAGGTAGACGAGCGTCGCGGCATCCTTGCACACCACCTGGCGGAGTGAACCACCCTCCTTCCTGACGGTGACGCGCGCGATCCAGGAGGGGAAGTGCCGGGGGACGTTCTTCTGGAAGATTCGCTCGCTACCGATCCCGTCCGGATAGCGTTCCAAAGCGGTCGGACGGCCCCTCAGGTGCGGGAGCATCAACGTGGCCACGCGGCGGTAATGCTCGACGACATCTGCCTTGGTGATGCCGTCGCGGGGATACAGCACCTTGTCCGGGTTCGAGATCTCGATGGTCCGCCGCCCCACCCTGATCCGCCGCTCGCCGTTCACGCGGGCCGCTCCCTCACGACCTCGTGCGGTCCCTTGTCCTCCCGAAGGCCCAGGAACCGAGGATGGCGGAGCTGCCCGTCCCTGGTCCATTCCGTGAAGCCGATCTGGGCAACGAGCTCGGGCTTCACCCAGTGGACGCCGGCCAAGGCAAGCCGCGCGATGGTGAAAGGAGAGCGCTGGCGCTCGATCCGGGCGAGCCTTCGCGTCAGGAGATCCAGCAGCTCGTCGTCGAATCCGGTCCCCACCTTGCCAGCGTAGAGGAGCTCGTCGCCCCGGTAGTACCCGATCAGCAGGGCCCCGAAGCCGTGTCTCGACCCCCTGGGGTCCGTGAACCCCCCGATCACGAACTCCTGATCGTGCACACACTTGAATTTGAGCCAGTCGCCGGACCGCCCGTGCTGGTAAGGGGAGTCCGCGCGTTTGGCGATCACCCCCTCCCATCTCTTCCGGCAGGCCTCCCGCCAGTACGCCTCGCCGTTCGCGTTCCGATGCGAGGTGAACCGAAGGGGATCATCGAATGACAGCAAAGTGCGCAGGGCCGACTTCCGTTGCCGGAGCGGTTGGGCGGTCACGTCGTGTCCGTTCAGGTGCAGGACGTCGAAGAGGTACAGGTAGACCCGCACGCCGATGCGAAGGGCCTTCTCCGGGTCTCGCACCTGCATCCGCCGCTGGAGCCTGGCGAAGCTGGTGCGATTGCCCTCGAAGGCCACGATCTCGCCATCGACGATGAACCTGTCGGCTTCCTGCGCGGAAAGCGCCTCGGCGAGCTCCGGGTAGTGGTCATTCAACTGTAGGCGGTTCCTCGACATCAGCCGGACCCGTGAGCCCGTGCGGAACGCGAGGCACCGCTGGCCGTCGAACTTCGGCTCGAAGATCCAGTCGGAATCGGAGAACCGTTTCTCGGTGAGGGTGGCGAGCATGGGGGCAATCCAGGACGGTTGGGACGTCATGCGCTTTCCGCGTCGGAAGGCAGCCCGAGCATCCTTCATGCCATCTGTCGCTTGCTCTTCGTGGGTCTGGCCTTCGCAGCCACCTCCTCGATGGTCCGCCCCGACCGCACCGATCCCGGCTGGGTGTTCAAGGGGTTCCGCCTGGCATCGGCCCGTTCGTCCTTCTCCTTCACCATGATCCACCGTGCTCGCTTCCCGCCGCCCACGCGAGTGAGCGCGTAGCCGCCGGTCAGCTTCTTCCCCTCAAGCCAGATCGAGAGGTGTCCGTCCCGGATGGCTCGCTCTATCGGGACCTCCTTGCCGCCTCGCTCGGTGAGGTTGCGGTAGGTGCCGGCGTCCCACAAGATCACCGGCCCGGCGCCGTACTCGCCCTCGGGGATGACGCCCTCGAACCTCGCGTACGCGAGTGGGTGGTCCTCGGTGGGCATGGCCAGCCGCTTGTCCCTCGGGTCGGTCGAAGGACCCTTGGGCACGGCCCATGACTTCAGGACCCCGCCGGCTTCCAGTCGAACGTCGTAGTGGAGGGTCGTGGCGTCATGCTTCTGGATCACGAAGCTCGCTCGTTCGCGCGAACGCCCCGCACCCGGTGGCGTCGGCCTCGGCTCGGGGGTCCGTCGGAAGTCCCGCTTCCCGCGGTAGGTCTTGAGCGAGTCCTTCCCCTCACGACGTACTGGCATACTCCCTCTGCTTACACCCGGTCTTCTTCGTCTCGATGCTGGTCACGCGGCTCCTTCCTTCCCCTCATGGCGAAACGTACACCTCCGGCGAGCGCGCGATAGTCGTGGCGAATCGGGACACGGTCTCGTGTGTTCGTTTCGGACCTCCGCGCGGTTCTGTGATGTAGATCACAAGCTCGATCGGAAGCTCTGCTGCGCTCTCAGGGTTATCGCAAATAGGCGCGGCGACGAAGTGGATGGCGGCGCGTGGTGATGGGAGGTACACATGGAGACGTCCGAAAGAAGAGGCGGCTGGAGTTGGAGGAAGACCCTCGTGGTCGCTCTCGCCATCGGCGCAGCAGTGATCGCCCTCGCGATCGTGCTGGTCGCATCGGCGGGCGGCGGCTCGGGTGGTGGCCTTTACTGAGTGAACATCTGGGTGCGGTCCGAGGGGCCAACTCTGCGTGGGTCTCGGACCGCACCCATAGACACTTCGCGGTCGAGGAAGCATTTCTCCGGGCGGATCAGGAATCCAGGCTTGCTACGACGTCGCCGAGGGCCCGGATGGAGCGCTCGGTGATGGGGCTGGCCACCAAGATGGCCTCGTCCGCGCCCGCCTCCGCGAGCTCCTTGAGGCCCGCCCCGATACGTTCGGGCGATCCCTCGAGCGGCGTGACGCCATCCTCGACGAGGCGATCGCCGGCCGCCCGGTCGAGCACCACCAGGACGCACGCGCTTCGGGCGATCTCCTCCGGCTGTCGCCCGGACTGGGCCGCCGCGTCGCTGACCTTGGCGTTCAGCGCAGCGAACCCTTCCGGCGTGTTGCCGTAGTTGTCGTACCAGGTGTTCCAGGCGTCGACATGGGGGAGAGCGATCGACAGGACCCGGTTCCCCGCGCTCCCAACCATGATCGGCGGGCGCCGTGCAGGTTTGGGCAGCATCACGGCGTCCTCGGCCCGCCAGAACCGACCATCGAGCGTGACCCGCTCGCCGGAGAACAGCCCGCGGATCATCTCGAAGGATTCCTCGAACCTGGAGACCCGATGATCGAAAGGGATCCCGAACGCGCGGAACTCGGACTCGTTCCATCCCGCGCCGACCCCGAGGATCAGGCGGCCGCCGCTCACCTCGTCCACGGTCGCGGCCATCTTGGCGATCACCCCCGGGGGATGGAATGCCAGGCAAGCAACGAGGGGGCCGAGGTCGATCCGCTCGGTGACCGCGGCGAGCGCAGAGAGAAGGGTCCACGCCTCCCACGGCCCGCGCTCGGGACGACCGTCGCCTCGGTAGAGCAAGTGGTCGCCCAGCCACATGGAGTCGAACCGGGCGGCCTCGGCCGCTCGAGCCATGGCCACGTATTCTGGCCACCGGACATCGCGCTCAACCTCGGGAAGTTGTATCCCGACTCGGAGCGGCCGCGCCACTGCAGGAGTCTACGGAACGCCCTCGCGGGCTTCTAACCGCGGGGTCGTCTCCTCGCGCTGTACGGCCTCATCGCCCATGCTGGACCGCCCGATGAAGACCGCCCCCTCGGCGATCGCGAGGGATTTCGAGGTGATGTCGCCCTCCACCCGGGCGCGGGGACCGAGCTTGGCCGTTCCCTTCACCAGGATGTTGCCCATGACGATGCCGCCGACGTCCGCGTTGTGGCCGCGGATGTTTCCATCCAGTCGGCTGTCGGCGGGCAGCGAGACGTTGCCCTTCGCGGTCAGATCGCCCTTGACCCGACCGCCGAGCGTGATGCTGCCGGCGTGGATGTTGGCCTCCACCCGGCCCTGAGGAGAGAGCGACACCTCTCCCTCGGCGGTGATCTTTCCCTTGACTTCGCCCTCGACCCTCAAGGAGCCGGCCGCGATCACCGTGCCTTCGATCTTCGTCCCTGGACCTACCACCGAGACCTCGGAGCGATCATCCGAACGATCCATTGCCACCTCCCAACGGAGCGGTCAGTCCGCCTGCGTGGACGAACCCGATGAACCGGTCGAACCCGACGAGCCCGACGAGCCGAGCTTGCTCCGGATCTGCTCCCCGACCTCCGAGAACGTCGTGGAGAGCGCGTCGCCCAGCGACTTCGTGGCTTCCTTCAGCTGCTGCTTGGCTTCGGGGTCCCGGAAAGTCTCGCCGAGGGACGTGAACGCCTGGTCGACCTGGCGGGTCACGGTCTGGATCGCGTCATCGAGCTTCTTGCGGTCCTGTTCCGCATTCGTCCCCAGCTCCTCGCCGCGCTTACGGTACCTCTCGCCGAGCAGCCGACTCCACTCGCCGAACTTGTCCCCGACCTCGCTCCACGCTTCCCTCGCACTGTCAGCCATCCGTCGCTCCTTTCGTGTCGAGTGATGGTTCGGTCATGGAGTCTACGAACATCGGCGCCGCGTGCGCCGCGCTAGCCACTGATCGTGAAGTCGGCGCCCGCCTCCTTGCGATAACCGTCGTCGCGGAGCAGGTACACGCTGTACTTCCCGGCGTCGAGCGGCCACGGGCCATGGACGGACTCGTCGATCAGGGTGGAGCCGGCCACCGTCGAACCCGTGTACGTCCACAGCAGGTAGTAGGCGATTCGGGGATCCCGCCCCCGCCTGTACACGCCGATCCAGTCCCACCGCTCGCCCCGGGCGTTCTCCCACGAGACGTCGATCGGTTCGTCCACCGCGTAGGTGTCCTTCCCCGTCGAGATCGAAGGGCCCGTGCCCGGCTCCTTCACCCAGAACGGGATCCGCGACAGCTCCTGGCCGCCCCCGTGGAGCAGTACGGCCTCGTAGGCGCCGGGGGCCCATCCGCCCGTGGGGAACGCGAGCGTCCCGTCGGTGGGGGCGCCTGCGCCCGTGGACTTGTCGGCGATGGCCCCGGATGCCGGGTGCCCACCCGCGGGGACGATGGCCACGTGTTCCCCGCCCGCTCCCGGCGAGTGGAACGTCACGTGCACGTCCTCGCCGATGGCCACCAGCCGCTCTTCGGCCGCCACCATGACCGGCGGCACGCCCGGGGTGAGGGTGAAGGTCGAGGCGGTGGCCCGGTGGTCCGAGGGCCAGGGCGTCACGCTCAGGTCCACGGGCGCCCCCGCCTCGCCGATGAGCTGCGCAGCGGTGGCCTTCGCCTCGCCGAGCGCGTAGATGATGTCGATCCGGTCCTGGGGCGCGTACTTCCCCGGATCCCAGAACGGCAGGTGCGGACGGGCCGCCCACCACGTCAAACCGGGATGGCGCTTGGCGCTCGGGTGCACCTGCCGGTACGAGTCCACGAACCCGGCCTCCTCAACCGCAACGCTCACCGGCCACTTGACGGCGTAGCGGATCTGGAACCGCTCGCCCACCATCTCCGGCGTCCAGTCCCGCCAGGACGGAGCGTTGAAGTCGCCGGTCAGGAACACCGGGATGCCCTGAGCTCCAAGGCCCTCAGCGGCCTGGAGGAACGGCTGGATGGCGGGGAGCCGGAGCCTGCGCTCCAGCTGGAGGACGGAGCGCTTGGTCTCGCCCTGCTTGACCTCGAATGGGCCGTATGGGTTCGAGGGCAGGTGGATGTTCTCGATGGCCACCACCTGCCCCGGCGCGAGCTGAACGAAGAGGTAGACGCCGTCCGCGCCGGGGGGGTCGATCAGCGGGTACTTGGACAGGACCTGGAGCCGGCCGCTCGCGTACGGCCATCCAAGCGCCCGCTGAAGGGCCAGGGTGTGGCCCTGGGCCTCCTCGATCGCCACCACGTCGGCGCCGCTCCTCCGGATCGCCTCGACGACCTTGTCGAAGCTGACGTGGACACCGCCGTACTCGATGTTGAACTCCAGGACCTCGAGCTGCAGCGATCGGACCGGCCCCGCCTGCGCCCCTGCCGGGCGTGCGTACAGGCCCAGCGCGAACACCGGGAGCAGCCAAAACGCGACAACGGAGCGCCGCCACGGCCCGAACCGTGGAGGGAAGGCAGCACGCACCCGGGGATGGTGCCACGCGGGGGGCCTCCCCCGCCAATCACCCCGAGCCGGCAGAGAAGAGCCGCTCGTCCTCCGCGATGGCAGTCGCGATGAGGCGGCGGGTGGCCTCCTCGAATGCGGAGTCTTCCCCCGACTCCCAAGCCACGAGGGCGCGCCGCCCCTCGTCGGTCGTCAGGAGCTCATCCCGCGACATGAGGGTGCGGTCGTCGCAGAGCACGGGGCTCTCGCGAAGCGTGGAGGTTCCGTCCTCGCCTACCTCCGCGACCACCTCGGCCACGATGTGAGCGGGGATGTCCGCCTCCTGTGAGTTCTTGAGCACATACCAGCGCATTCCTGGCCCTCCGCGTCCTTCGACCGATCGTGAGCGCAGCGGGGACCTTCGCGGCGCACTCCTCCAATCATTCAAACGTCGTTCTGGGCGAAAGGTACCCAGGATCGTCGATTCAATTCGGGTCTTGACTCGGCCGACAGGCGTCAGGGCAGCTCACGATTCGCTTGGGCTCACGTCCGGACTCGCGGTCCCAGCGGGGCCCTGGCTATCAGAAGGACTCGTGGTCCGGGTGGGGCTCGGGCGGTCTGAGCTCGGTGTTTCGGAGGGCTCGGCGTTCCCGTTGGGTCGGGCTCCGCGCTCGGCGTCACCGTGGGGCTGGGCCCCAGGCTTGGAGTCTCCGTGGGACTGGGCCCCGGGCTTGGGGACGCTTGGGCGGTCGACGATCCTTCCCGAGTGGTCGACTGCTTGGGGGGGGACCTTTCCGTTGGGATGGCCTCTGGACTCGGCACCTCGGCCCGGCCAGGCTCGGGTCTGGTCGGGTGCACCCTGGATGCTCAACAGGTCTCCGAGGACGTATTCGATCGCGGCGGCGCCCTTGTCCGTGACGTTCGACAGCAGTGGGGACACCTTCGTATCGATCGCCGCGTCCAGTCGAGCGGTGTCCGCCCCCGAAGCGAGCGCGGCGGCACGCTCTGCGATGAGCTGGCGCGCGGTTTCGGCGATGGCCTCCGCGGACCTTCCAGCGCGCATGCTGGCAACGAGGAGTTGGAGGGTCGAGTTGGCATTCGTGAGGTACGCCGACGCCTCGGATCCCGAGCCCTCAGACGTTGCGGGTAGCAACAGCCCGCGGCCGAGGAGCAGCAAGATGAGGATGACCGAGGCGGCTGCCGCGCCCCGCAACCGCTCGTACCAACGGGCCTGCAACCCCATCGGCGGGTGAACGGCTCGAGGAGGTCGGGGAAGTCCCTCACCTCGCCCGGCGGCTGGAGACGAGCCCACCGTGGCCCGTTTGGCATGCACCCGAGCCGGTTGCCGCGGGACGGACGCGCCCCGGCACAACCGTTGCAGGACGATCCCCAGCTCCTGGATCCCTACCCACTCTTCAACGAACGCATCGGCCCCGCGGGACCGGCCGCCCCATGCTCGTTCGGGCTGCGGCGTGACGACCACGATCTTCGTCGACGTCGAACCCTGACGAACCCGCTGGATGAGGCCCGCGCCAACCGTGGTCACGAGGCTCTCGTGAAGGATCACCGCATCGGGTCGCTTCGACGTGACCAGGCTGATGGCATCCCCGCCCGACGCAGCCAACGCCACCACCTGGCACCCTGCCTCTTCGAGGAAGAAGCGCACCAGCTCTCGGTGGAGCGGTTGAGGGGCGGCGACCAGGACCCGAAGGGGCCGAACAGTCGTCTCCTGTCTCGATCGCCGGTTCAGACGTGGCATCGCTTATCCACTTCCATCCTTGACGATTTGTCACCTTAGACCGTCCGTCGGGGGTCCGGGAAGTGTCATCGGCCCGGCTGGGGGCCGCCGCCGAATCGGGCAAGTCGCGTCGAGTCCGGACTAGACTTCGCCGGGAAAAAGGGGGTCCCGTGGACGAAGTCTCCGAGCACCTGCTAAAGGCCCTCGACGAGTGCGAGCGCGTTGCCCAGGCCGCCACTCCGGATGAGGCCGCCCGCACGTTCGACGAGGCCACGCTGCAGGTCTTCTGGCAACGTTGGCCCAACGTCAGCTCGTGGGCGGGCGCGCTCTGGCGCAGGCTCAACGAGGACCTCGCCGACCCCGCGAAGCCGCTGGAGGACTCGGAATTCCACGAGGTCGGGGGCGAGGGCGGCTGATACTGCCTACTGAGGAGTGGTTATGCCCACGCTGAACGAGATTATGACGCGCGAGGTCTTCACGACCACGGGGGACGTGTCGGTCGCCGACGTGGCCAACAGCATGGTGAAGGGCCGGTTCGGATCGGCCGTCGTCATGGAGGGCTCCTGGCTCGTCGGCATCTTCACGGAACGTGACGTGCTTCGCGCGGCAGCCTCGGGGGCCGATCTGACCTCATCGCCGGTCTCGGAGTGGATGACCCGAGACCCGGTGACCGCCGGCCCCGACGTGGACGCCGACGATGCCGCCGAGACCATGATGGGCCAGGGCTTCCGGCATCTGCCGGTCGTCGAGGGCACGACGGTGCTGGGCATCGTGAGCCTCCGGGACATCCTGCGGGTCCGCATCCGCCGCCCGCAGCCCTAGGCGGACCGGGGCGCTCGACGAAGGAGGCGCCCCGTCGAGACGAGCCATGCGGGGAACAGGACGACCCCGCCGGTCACCAAGAGAACGTCGACCAGGTTCCCCTCGTCGGCAGCGTACGCGCCGCTGAGCAACAGGGTGACGACCCCCACGGCGAGCGAGAGCCATCCCCACCCCACGGGTGCCCTCCCGTTTCGCAACCCAACCCATGCGAACGCGAGGGTGCCCACGCCGATCAGCCCGAAGGCCGCCAACTCGAAGGCGTCGTCGATGGTGTCGATGGTGAACCCGATGGCGTTCACCGTCTCGATCGGGTTGCCGTGGGTGGCCATCAGGCCGACCGCCCGGTGGCCGCCGAGCGCCAGCACGTTCCCCATCACCCATGTGAACGCCCCCAGCGCGACACCGGTCGCGCCGATCTGGGTGAGCCAGCCCTCTTGCCCAAGCTGGTCGCGGAGAGCCGAGGCGATCGGGACCAGGCAGACGAAGGCGACGATGGCGATGGCCGTGTCGATCCGTTCCTGCTGGAGCGTCGGGACGAACCAGGCGTAATAGCGATGGAGCACCATCTCGATCGGAACCCCCGCTTCGACGACTGGGGGCGCCGCCACCGTCACGTGACGGGCGATCAGGGCATACCAGGCGGCCGCAACCACCAGGCCGGCCGCGGCCCCGTAGGCAAGGAACTCGAGGCCGCGCGACATCTGTAGCCCGCGTTCCCGCTCCAAGGTTGCGGTCGTCATCGTTTCCTCCTCCCTCCGCGGGTTTCCCGCGATCGCTACGAGCAGGGGCCGTTGACGTTGCCCGCCGTGCAGACGGTTGGGGCCGGGGTGGGGGTACTGGCCGGAGCCCGAACGGCCGAGGCGGCGGGCCCGGCCGCGAGAGCGATGGCGATGAACAGGACCACGATCGCCGTCAGGACCCAGGCGGCCGGCGACCGACCGATCAGATGCGGCGCCCGGCTCGCCGTCTCCAGGTGCATCCTTGCGCTCACCTTGGCCTCCTCCATTCGGATAGGACGACCGTAGTCAGAGAGATCACCGCCGCCATCGGGGCCGGCCCGGAACCTGGTTCAGGGCTGGCCCCGAGGCCGGCGGCTGTGCTTCGATGCCATCGTGGCGACCATGTCGCTCGCGGAGAGGGGTTCGGTCGCCGCGCCGTCCCGCCGCGTGGTGTTCGCCGTCGGCGCGGCTTGTCTGGCCGCCACCGTGCTCCACGCGATCGGCCCGTTCCTGAGCTCCTACAGCTTCGAGCCCACCATCCTGTCCGCCATCGTGTACACGGCGGTCGGCGCCTCGTTCATGGGTGCGGGACTGGTGGCCTGGGTCCGCCGTCCGGGCAGCCGGATCGGGCCGCTGATGATCGCCGTCGGCTTCGTGTTCTTCCTCCCTGTGGTGTGGTGGACGCGCAACCCCGTGGCGTCGGTCGTGGGTGTGGCGGTGGTCAGTTGGTACCAGGCGTTCTTGGTCCACCTGGCGCTGGCGTTCCCCACCGGGCGGCTCCGGTCCCGCACCGAGCGGATCGTTGTGGCCGCGATCTACGTGTGGATCCCGCTGAACACGACGGTCACGGAGATCCTGCTGTTCGACCCGCGGGCTCACGGGTGCCGTCAGTGCCCGGCGAATCCCCTCCTGATATCGGACTCGCCGTCCCTCAGGGATGCCCTGAGCCTGCCCTTCCTCGCCGTAGGGATCGCCCTCACGCTGATCGTGCTGGCGCTGATCCTTCGCCACTGGCGCGCCGCGTCGGCCCGGAGCCGGCGGGCGCTGGCCCCCGTAGCCTGGGCCGCACTGCCGGGTGCCGCGGTCATCGTCGGACGGGACGTCCTCGACAACATCGACCATCCTCCGTCCTGGCTCGCGTGGGTGTTGTTCCAGGTCGGCCCCCTCGTCCTGGTGGTCTTTCCGATCGGGTTCCTCGCGGCCCTGCTGCGGTCCCGGCTCGATCGGGCCTCGGTGGGGGACCTGGTGCTCGAGCTGGAACGGGGCGTTCCGATCGGAGGCCTTCGGGACCTTCTAGCTCGATCCCTCGGGGACCCCGAACTCGACGTCGGCTTCTGGGTCTCCGACCCCGGCGCGTGGATGGATGGGGACGGCAGACCGTTCGAACTCCCACCGGCCGGAGCCCGGCGGTCGGCGACGATCCTCGAGGCGGACCGCGGGCCGTTCGCCGTCCTCGTTCACGACCCAGCACTGGAGGATGAGCGCGAGCTCGTTCGGGCCGTCGGGGCGGCGGCGCACCTGGCCCTGGAGAACGAGCGGCTCCAGGCGGAGGTTCGGGCCCAGCTCGCCGAGGTTCGGGCATCGCGCGAGCGCATCGTGGCGGCGGCGGACGAGGCCCGGCGCAAGCTGGAGCGGGACCTCCACGACGGTGCCCAACAGCGGCTGGTGACGCTGGCCATCTCGCTGCAGCGCGCCGCTCACCGGGCAAGGAGCGATCCCGAGCTTGTCGCCACGCTCGGCCAGGTGGAGTCCGAGCTCCGACGTTCCCTCGACGAACTGCGCGAGCTGGCCCGAGGGATCCATCCGGCGATCCTCACCGGGAGCGGCCTCGAAGCAGCCCTCGGATCGCTGGCCGAGCGATCCTCCCTACCGGCCCGGCTGGACGGCTCACTCGACGGCCGGCTGCCGGCGGCCGTCGAAGCCACCGCCTACTTCGTGGCCTCGGAGGCCCTGGCGAACGCCGCGAAGCACGCGGAGGCGAACGAGGTCGTGGTCCGGGTCGAGCAGCGCGACGGCGTCCTCCGTCTGAAGGTTCGCGACGACGGCTGCGGCGGCGCGACCGCGGCGGGGTCGGGGCTCCGTGGATTGGCGGACCGTGTGGCAGCGGTTGGCGGGCGGTTCACGGTGGACAGCCCGCCCCTCGGAGGGACCACGATCGTCGCGGAACTGCCGTGCGGGTCGTGATCGCGGACGATTCGGTGCTGTTCCGCGAGGGGCTGGCCAGGGTCCTGGAGGATGCCGGGTTCCAGGTGGTGGGGCGCGGGGCGGACGCCGCCGAGCTCATCGAGCTGGTCGAGGCGGAGCGACCCGATGTTGCCATTGCCGACGTCCGGATGCCGCCGACGCACACGGACGAAGGGCTTCAGGCAGCGCTCGCGATCCGTCGGGACCACCCGGAGACCGGCGTGCTCGTGCTCTCCCAGTACGTGGAGACCCAGCACGCGGTGGACCTCGTTGGGGAAGCCGGCACGGGCTACCTGCTGAAGGATCGGGTGGCGGATCTGGAGGCCCTGGCCGATGCGGTCCGCCGGGTGGGATCGGGCGGCTCGGCGGTCGACCCGGCCGTGGTGGCCCAACTGGTGGGGCGCCGTCGGACCGTGGATCCGCTCGAGCGGCTCTCGCCCCGGGAGCGCGAAGTGCTGGCGATTATGGCGGAGGGGCGGTCCAACCCGGCGATCGCGGAGCACTTGTTCCTCACCGAGAAGACGATCGAGACCCACGTGGGCAACATCTTCGCGAAGCTCGATCTGCCGCCCCAGCCGGAGGTGCACCGGCGGGTCCTCGCCGTGCTCGCCCATCTCAAGGCGTCCTGAACGGCGCCGGCACCCGGCGCGTACCCGTCTGGACTCGCTTGTCCCCAGAGGGACAGACTTGTCGGGTGATGGTTGCAGACGTGCCCACTCCGTCGATCGGTGATCGCGGCAGGCGCCTGGCCGCCGTCTGGTTCTGCGACGTCGTCGGCTCGACCGAGATCGCGGCGGAACTCGGGGACCGTCGTTTCCGCTGGCTGATCGGTCGGTATCTCGCCGTGGCACGGTCGGCTCTCCGGCGGCACGGCGGTCGAGAGATCGACACGGCGGGAGACGGCATGTTCGCCATCTTCGACGCACCGGCCACCGCGCTGCGGGCCGCGTTCGAAGCGAGGGCGGCCGTGCTTCGGGCTCGAGATCCGATCCGGCCTGCATCTCGGCGAGGTCGACCAGGATGCCGACCATAGGGTCGGCGGCATCGCCGTTCATATCGGCGCGCGGGTCGCCTCGATCGCCGAACCCGGAGCGGTCCTCACGACCGCGACAACGAGCGAGCTAGCGAGCGGTGCGGGGTTCCGCTTCGAGGATCGAGGAACGCACGTGCTGAAGGGCATCGCCGGGCACCATGCTGTCGTCGCGGTCGTCGAGGTGGACGGCCAGCAGGCGCAGCCCACGCTCGAGCCGGACGAGGCTGCCCGGCGCCGAGCCGCAGCCACGGAGGAGGCAGGCCCCCCGCCGACGGCGGGTCCGGCGATGCGACATCGGGGGAGCGGGCCCGGCCTTTCGTCGGTCGGACCCGCGAGCTCGCTCCGGCCTACTGGCCGTGGATCCAGATCGTCCGGGGGGCCGGCGGCGAGTTCGCCGAGCTCGCGCCCGCTCCGCAAGGAGCCGGTGGTGGACCGGAGCGAGGGCGTCGTTCGGCCGTGTCGGAGTCGGTCGACCCCGAGGCCGATCGGTTCCAGCTGTTCGACCAGGTCGGGCGATTCCTGGCGGATTCCGCGCGTGAACGGCCCACCCTCGTCGTGCTCGACGACCTCCACGCCGCCGACGAGCCGTCGCTGCTTCTCCTGCGGTTCATGGCGACCACGGTCCCGGAGCGTCCGATCGTTGCCCTGGGTTCGTACCGGGAGGGCGAGCTCCGGGTGCGCGAGCTGGCCGACCTGTTCGGCGATCTGGCCAGGCTGGGTCGGCGGATCCCGCTGCGGGGGCTCAGCACCACCGAGGTCGCCCGCTACATCGCGCTCGCGTCCGGGGACGAGCCCTCGGACGCGGTGGCAACGAAGGTCAGCGACGTGACCGGCGGCAACCCGTTCTTCATCGGGGAGGTCGTCCGGATCCTGGTGGCGGAGGGCCGGCTGGCCGGTGCGGACGAAGCCACGCTCCCCCTGCCCGAAGAGGTCCGCGCGCTCATCCGTCGGCGGCTGGCGGGGTTGTCGCCCGAAGCGGTGAACGTCCTGCGCGTCGCCGCGGTCATCGGGCGAGACTTCGACCTGCGGGTGATCGCGCCGACCACGACGCTCAGCCCCGAACGGATCATCGACATCCTTGCGGAGAGCGAGCGCGGGGGGGTGATCGCCGAGGATCGGAACCAGCCCGGCACCTACGCCTTCGCTCACGACCTCGTTCGTGAGACGCTGTACGAGGATCTACCGGCGACCCGTCGCATGGAGCTTCATCGAACGGTCGGTCGCGAGCTCGAGGAGCTGTTCCGCGACGATCTGGAACCGCACCTGGCCGAGATCGCCCACCACCTCGCCCAGGCGGCCCCGATCGGAGAATCGAAGCGAGCCGTGGATTACTCGGTGGGGGCGGCCGACCGGGCGAGAACGGTGCTCGCTTACGAGGACGCCGTCGGGCTCTACAAGCGAGCCTTGCAGTTGCTGGGACCAACCGAGGCGGCGTCGGAGCGAAGCGCGGACATCCTCCTCCGACTTGGCGATGTCCAATCGCGGGCCGGCGACACCGAGGACGCGCGACGGAGCTTCGAACAGGCGGCGGCCGTCGCCCGGCGGGCGGGTGATCACGAGATCCTGACGCGCGCCGCACTCGGGTACGTGACCGGTGCGGTCCCGTATCTGGGGTTCGGCGGCCTGCTCCTCACGGCCCGATTCGGGGCTGGGACGAGAGGCATTTCTCTCCTCGAGGAGGCACTCGATGCCCTCCCCAAAGGCGATGGCCCCCTCCGAGCCCGCGCGCTGGCCAGGCTGGCCACTCAGCTGTACCAGACCGAGTTCCGCGACCGGTGCCTCTCGCTCAGCCAGGAGGCCATCGACATGGCGCTCCGGCTGGGCGATTCAGAGGCGCTCGTCGAGGCGCTGCGCGGCCGGCACTGGGCGACGCTCGCCCCGGATTCGGTGGGCGACCGCCTGTCGAACGCCCAGCAGATGCTGGTCGCGGCCACAGGCGCCGGTGACGAGGAGGCCGCCTTCCTGGCGCGCCACATCCGCGTGCACTGCTTCCTCGAGCTCTGCGACCTCGCGGGGATCGACGCCGAGCTCGAGGCGATGGCGCAGCTCGCCGAGCGGATCCGCCAGCCCTTCTATCTGTGGCACACGGCCTGCCTCCGGGGCGTGCGGTCCCTTCTCGAAGGTCGGCTCGGCCACGCGGAGCGCCAGATGCGCGACGCCCTGGAGATCGCCAGACTTCGCGAGAGCGAGTACGTCTTCTACATGTTCGAGTACGCGCAGATGTTCGCCCTCCGCTGGACCCAGGGTCGGCTGGAGGAGGTCCGCGATCGGATCAGCGAACACGGCGAGCGGTTCCGCGGCATCCCTCGGTGGCGGGACGCGCTGGGGGCGGCCGAGCTCGGCGACGAACGGTCGGCAAGGGCCGAGGTCGACCGATACGCCCGTAACAGCTTCGCCGACCTTCCCCGCGACGGGCTGTGGATCCTGCATCTGTGCGGGCTGGCTGAGGCGACGGTGCTGCTCCGGGACGAGCCGAGGGCGGCCGAGCTCTACGAGCTGCTCGCGCCGTTCGCCGACCGGAACGCCATCTCGATCTCCACGATGCCGTTCGGGCCGGTGGCCATGCGCCTGGGGATGGCGGCGACGTTGCTCGAACGGTGGGAGGAGGCAGAGAAGCAGTTCGAGAGGGCGATGGAGCTGTGCGAGGCCATAGGAGCCCGGGCCATCGAGGCCAGGGTCCTGGTCGAACACGCGCGGATGCTCCTGGCCCGCAAGGGCGACGCCGACGAAGAGCGAGCCGGCGAACTCCTGACCCGCGCCATCGAGATCTGCAAGGAGCTCGATCTCCCCCGCATCGCCGAGCGTGCTTCCGCGCTTGCCGGGGCGGCGGGTCTGGCGGGCGCCGGGGCGAGCAGGGACGCCGATCGAGGGATTTTCCGTCGCGAGGGCCAGTTCTGGACGGTGGCGTACCGCGGCGAGATGGCCCGGCTGCACGACCTGAAAGGCCTCCGATACATCGGGCTGCTCCTGGCCGCGCGGGGCCGGGACGTGCACGTGCTGGAGCTGGCGGGAGCGCAGGCCGCTGAACCCCCTTCCGGTGACCCCGCAGGCGCCCAAGGGCTACGCGCGTCTCGGCTGGGGGGAACCGAACCGGTGCTGGACCAGCGGGCGAAGGACGACTTCCGGCGGCGCCTGGCCGAGCTGGGGGAGGAACTGGAGGAGGCACGGTCCTGGAACGACCCGGAACGGGCCGCGCGGGTCGAGGCCGAGATCGACGCCCTCACGTCGGAGCTGGAGCGGTCGCTCGGCCTTGGGGGGCGGGACCGAGGCATGCCGTCACCCGCCGAGCGCGCCCGTGTGAGCGTGACGAAGGCCATCAAGGCGGCCGTCCGGACGGTGTCGGAGGACTGCCCGGCGCTCGGGGAGCACCTCGCCAGGTCCATCCGCACGGGCCGGTTCTGCTCGTACGCACCTCCCGGGCGGGAGCCGCCCGTCTGGGACCTGTGAGCGGGGAAGGCCAGGAACAGTTGTTCCCCCCGGATTCACGCCATCCGAGCAGGAGCGGGCGCCCGGCGATCGTCCGGCACCCGGGATAGGAGGAGGAATGGCCAAGACCGAGGAGAAGCTCCAAGGGGCCGGAGAGGTGTACTCCCTCACGGGGACGATGATCGAGGCCTGCTCGTGCAACGTCCTGTGCCCCTGCTGGATCGGCGAGGATCCGGACCAGGGCGATTGCCGCAGTTTCATCTCGTACCACATCGACGAGGGGCGGATCCAGGGGATCGACGTCTCAGGGTTGTCCGTCGTGGCCGTGGTGTACATCCCGGGCAACGTCCTTGCCGGCAACTGGGAGATCGTCGTGCTGGTGGACGATCGGGCCACGCCGGAGCAGCGCGACGCGCTGGTGGCTGCGCTCGGCGGACAGCTTGGTGGTCCCATGGCTGACCTCGCGCAGCTGTTCGGCACGGTGAAGGGCGTCGAGAGCGTGCCCCTGTCTCACGAGGTTCGAGGGGGCGTGGGAACGCTCACCATCCCCGGGAAGGTCGAGACCGTGATGGAGCCGTACCGCGGCCCAAACGGCAGCGTGACCACCCTCCGGGACTCCGTCTTCTCGACCGTCCCGGGCTCGCCGGCGTGGATCTCGAAGGCGTCGGTGCACCGCGTGACGCTGCCCGAGTACGGGATGGAGTGGGAATTCGAGGGCCGGAACGCGATCCAGTCAGACTGGAAGATGGAGTACACGGCGTGATCGGCGCCATCGCCGGCGTCAGAACCCGCAGGCCGGGAGCGCCGGTCGTGGTGATCGGCGCGATCGCGACGGCCTGGGCCGTCGCGATCGCGGCCGAGGCCACCGGAGAGGCCGAGCTCCTCGGCCACGGCGAGCTGATCCACAGCCGCCTGCCGATGGTGGGCGCCCTCGGCGTCTTCGTCCTGGCGTGGCAGCTGATGATCGCCGCGATGATGCTCCCGTCGAGCCTCCCGCTGATCCGAATGTTCCGCGTCGCGGCGGAGGGCCAGCCGAGGCCAGGACGAGCCACCGCGGCGCTCATCGCCGGATACGCGATGGTGTGGACGGGGTTCGGGGTCCTGGCGTTCGTTGGGGACGTCGGGCTCCACAACCTCGTCCACGCCTGGCCGTGGCTGGCGGCGCATCCGCAGCTGATCGCGGGCTCCGTCCTGGCATTGGCGGGCGCGTTCCAGTTCTCCGAGCTCAAGGAGCGCTGCCTCACCGAGTGTCGGCACCCGGGTTCGTTCCTGGTTCAGCACTACGGACGCGGCGAGGCTGCGGCCTTCCGGCTCGGCCGGATCCACGGGATGTTCTGTCTCGGATGTTGTTGGGCATTGATGCTGGTGGGATTCGCCGCCGGCGTGGCCAACCTGTGGTGGATGGCCGCGCTCACCGCGCTGATGGTGTTCGAGAAGACCGGTCGTGGTGGAGTGGTGCCGATCGGCGCCGGACTGATCATGGCGAGCGCGATCGTGCTCCTGGCGCCGGGGCTGCCCCTGCTCGGCCCGAGCTAGTCCTCTCATCGCCCGTGCGCTCGCGATGAGTTTTGCTCCGGTGGGCCGTCTTATGCTGCGAGGGCTTGACTCAAGCCGGGGATTCGATCGAAAGGACGCGAGCGATGAGAGAGCTGATCGTGAGCACCTTCTTGACCCTCGACGGGGTCATGCAGGCCCCGGGGGGACCCGAGGAGGACGACAGCGGCGGCTTCGCGTACGGTGGCTGGTCGGTCCACTACTGGGACGAGCTGATGAGTCAGGTCATGACCGAGGCGATGAGCATTCCCTTCGATCAAGAAGGAGGATGGGCCGGAGCTGCAGGTGCATGGCAGCGGGAACCTGATCCAGACGCTGATGCGCCACAATCTCATCGACCAGTACCGCCTGTGGGTCTTCCCTCTCGTCATCGGGTCAGGAAAACGCCTGTTCGCGGACGGCACCATCCCCTCCGGGCTGAAGCTCCTCGACAGCAAGGTCTCCACCACCGGCGTCGTGATCGGTACGTACGAGCCGGCAGGCGAGATCGTCACGGGATCGTTCGCGCCGGACTGACCGGGCGGGGAATCACTCGCCGCGGATATTCCTGGCCCTTCACTCCGCATCGAGCGGGATAGCATGGCTCGTGCAGATCTTCGAGGGACGGCTCCGATTCGGGATCCAGGCCGGCCAGCAGAACACCGACTTCCCGAGCTATCTCGCCACCTGGAGGAAGGCCGAGGACCTCGGCCTGGACTGGGCCTCGTGCTTCGATCACTTCATGCCGATCTTCTCCGACGCGGAGGGGCCCTGCTTCGAGGCCCAGACCCTGCTCGCCGCGACGGCGGCACACACCTCGCGCTTGCGGTGCGGGGTGATCGTGACTGGGGTGACCTATCGCCATCCGGCCGTGCTGGCGAACATGGCCGTCACCATCGACCACATCTCCGCAGGCCGGCTCGAGCTCGGGATGGGCGCCGCCTGGTTCGAACTCGAGCACGAGCAGTACGGCATCCCGTTCCCGCCGTTCCGGGTCCGCGCAGAGATGCTCCGCGAGGCGTGCCTGATCCTGAAGTCGATGTGGACGAACGAGCGGACCACGTTCGAGGGCACACACTACCGGCTGAAGGACGCCCTGTGCGAGCCGAAGCCGGTGCAGTCACCGTCGATCCCGCTGTGGGTGGGCGGCATGGGGGAGCGCCGGACGCTGCGGGTGGTGGCGGAGGTGGCCGACGGGTGGAACACCTTCCTGATGCCCGAGGAGGAGTACCGGCACAAGCTCGAGGTGCTGGCCGGACACTGCAATGACTTCGGACGGGATCCGGGGGACATCAGAAAGCAGCTCAGCGTCTCGATGATCCTGGGCGAGACGGTGGCGGAAGCGGATGACCGGGTGAAGGAACGCGCGGCGACGACCGGGATCGACGAGGACCTGCTCCGGGGTCGGTTCATGGCGACCACGCCGGAGCGATTCGCGGACGTGTTGCGGCCGTTCCAGGAAATGGGCGTCGGAGACTTCTTGATGGTTGCTCGGCCACCGGTCGACGAGCGCACGATGGAGCTCTTCGCAAAGCAGGTCGCCCCGAGGCTCAACGACTGAGAGGCTGGTGTCGATGAACGATCAACCGATCGATCCCGCCCCCTTGCGGCAGGCGGCCCAGATAGCGATCGATTACCTGGCCGACCTGGCGAAGCGCCCGGTCGGACGACCGATCGAGCCGGACGCCCTGCGTGCCACGTTGGGCGGGGACCTTCCCGAACGGGGTGAGGACCCCGAGGTGATCCTCGAGCGCCTCGTGCGAGACGCGGAACCCGGGCTCGTGGCCACCGCCGGCCCGCGCTACTTCGGGTTCGTCATCGGTGGAAGCCTCCCCGTAACCGTTGCGACCGAGTGGCTGGCAGCAGCGTGGGACCAGAACGCTGGGAACTACCCCGCATCGCCGGCGATGTCCGTCGTCGAGGAGGTGGCGGGCTCCTGGCTGAGGACGCTCTTCGGGTTGCCAGCCACAGCGAGTGTGGGATTCGTCACCGGCGGGACGATGGCCAATTTCACCGGCCTGGCGGCCGCTCGGCATGGGGTCCTTCACGCGGTTGGCTATGACGTGGAGGCGCGCGGGCTGTTCGACGCGCCGGCGGTCAACGTCATCGTCGGCGACGAGGCGCACACCACGATCTTCGTTGCGCTGCGGATGCTGGGACTCGGGAGCGAGCGCGTGACGAGGGTCGCCGTGGACGGACAGGGGAGGATGCGGGCCGACGAGCTCCGCCGGACCCTCGAGGCGAGCACGGGGCCGACGATCGTCTGCGCCCAGGCGGGAAACGTCAACACCGGGGCCTTCGATCCCCTTCGTGAGATCTCCGCAGCCGCAGCGGAGCGAGGCGCCTGGCTCCATGTTGACGGAGCCTTCGGCCTCTGGGCGGCCACATCGCCGGGACTGCACCATCACGTCGACGGAGTCGAGACGGCGCAGTCATGGGCGACCGACGCGCACAAATGGCTGAACGTTCCGCATGACTGCGGGATGCCGAGCTCGTAGACCGATGCTGCGCGCTCGCCCGCCGGATCGCGGAGCGGCTCGCCGCCGCGCCCGGGATCGCGATCCTCAATGACGTCGTTCTCAATCAGGTCCTCGTCCGCTTCGCTGCGCCCACCGACGACGACCACGGGGCCGACGAGCGCACTGCGGCGGTCATCGCGGCGATCCAGCGCGACGGGACGTGCTGGGTGGGTGGCACGATCTGGCAGGGTCGCGGTGCGATGCGGATCTCGATCTCCAACTGGTCCACGACCGAGCAGGACATCGACCTTTCCGCTGAGGCGATCCTTCGCTGCGCCGCATCCTCGGGCGTCCCGGTGTGAAAGGGCGGGTCGGCGCTCGTAGCCGACGTACTTGACGGCATTCTGACGGCCGTCTACGGGGCGTGGCCCTCGGCGTTCCCCGACCCGGCCGCGCTGTGTCCCTGGCTGGCCTCGTCGGCGGTTACAGTGCCCGTCTCGGCCGCCCCACCGCTCGCCGTGTCGGCGGTGCCGGTCCCTCCGGTGTTGGGGGTCGTCACCGGAGCGGAACCGGAGGTGCCGGCCGTCCCGCCGTTGACGCCCGCCTGGCTCATGCCGCCGCTCGCGGTGGACGAGATCGCCGCTCCCTTGTCGACGCCGGTGGCGCCGGTCGTGGTGGCGATCCCCGAGATCTCGCTGCCGGTGCTGGCGGGGTGCTCATCGGCCGCCGGGACCGAGATCCCGATCGAGGACAGCACGCTCGACGCTGCGTTCTGCGCAGCGTCCGGCAGGACACCTGCGGCGGCGAGGCCAGTGGTGCCGAGAACGGTGCCGGCCACGACCAAGCCGGCGACCTTCAAGCGGAAGAATCTCGATCTCACGTTTGACCTCCTGGTCGCGGGAACGAGCGAGTGCGGGGTTGTGTGGGTCACCACCCGTGCCGCCGCGGCAACCGCCCACTCCTCGGCCTTGAGCTCGGCGGGGGTCGGCGGGGCGCCGGCGGCCCGGATCAGACGAGCCACCTCCGCGTAGCCGGGGGGTGCGTCGTCCGGCTCGACGGCGCCGGCCAGGAGCCGGTCGGCGGTGTCCGGATCGAGGAACAGCCCACGCATCTCGTCCTCGGAATCGTCCCAGGGAGTCATTTCGTTACAGCCTCCCGCCGAACCTCTCGGGCCAGGCGCCTCAGGGCTCGGTGCTGGAGCACGCGAACCGTCCCCGGGCGCTTTCCAGTGATCGCTGCCACCTCCCGCACGCTGAGCCCGCCGAGGATCCGGAGGAGGACCACCTCGGCCTGATCCGGAGGAAGGGTGGCGATGCGGGCGATCGCCCCGTCCGTGGCCAGGCCGGCCATGGCCTCCTCCTCGACGTCCCCGATGCCGCCCCGCTCGGCCAGGCGCTCCACGGGGGTTGGGACCGCCTCTCGTCGAGCCCGCCGCCGGCGCAGGTCGACCAGCCGCCGCCGGGCGATCGTGAACGCCCAGGCCCGAAATGCCCGGTCGTCACCTTCGAACCGCCCCAAGCCCCGCGCGACGTCGAGCCAGATGTCCGAGGCGAGGTCCTCGGCTTCGGCCGGCTCGAGGGCTCGCGCGTAGCGAAGGATCCGCGGATGTAGGTCGCCATACAGCTCGGCCAGGGCCCACTCTGCCCCCGCCTGCGCCGCGGCCACCGTCGTCGCGAATCGCTCTTCCGGGTTCATGGGTCAGCCCGAAGAGGGTATCCGCCCGCCGAGGCTCGGCGCGAGAGCGATGAGGCAGTCGAAAGGGACATCGTGCCCACAAGTCCCGCGAGATCCTTCGCGGTTGAGCCCAGGTCTCGGTTCGCCATGGAACCCACCCGTCGTTTCCCCGGCCATGGCCGCCCCCTCGAGTTCCACGGTGACGGTGCCTTCGAAGATGAAGAACGCCACCGAGCAGTTGGTGTGCCGGTGGGCGGGTGGCCTGCGCCCGCTAGGGGGAAGGGTGCGCTTCATGAAGGAGAAATCGCCGTCGGTCTGTTCTGCTACCGCCTTGAACGCCATCACGCTACCTCGAGCCGTGAGGACAATCCCCTCACGGGGTCTGAGGAGCGGCGGCTCTTTCGCGGCACGTCCTTGGTCGATCCCGCTCATCGGCCTATCGATTCGGGAGGCTTCTGTGCCTCATTGTCTCTCGGAGACCTGGCATCCGCGGCTGGCCTGGAGCATCCTCAACTTGAAACCTTCGAGTCATTGGTCCTTGACGCGAACAGCGCTCTCGAGCTCTACGGCCTGACTCCCGATTCTCCCGCTTGGCATCCGATCATCGCCGGCCACCAGTACTCGATACCGGACAGGCATGGACGGACGGCGGTCCACGTCGAGAACATCAAGTCGGTGGCGCGCTCGTCTTCGAACGGACACACATCCTCGAGCACCTCGAAGGACAGGCTCGTGCCGGTCCTCGACCACTCGTACTCGCCCCGTACGCTCGAGCAGTTGGCATCGTTGAATATCGTGAAGCGATTTCCCTGGACCTCGTAGTGCCCGAGCGCCCTGAACCCGGACATCTGGTGCTCGAGCCAGAACCGGCCTCGGTACAGCAGGAGCGTCTCGACGCCGGGATCGACGCGGAACGCGGGACACCGGCGACAGTGGATGGGCAGTCCCCAGCGCGGCCCTCCCACCTCCTCGAGGTCGACGATCCGCATGTAGTACCCGTCGATGGGTGTCACCTCGAGGGGCGGTGCCGGGTCGAAATCGAACGGCTCGAGGTACTCGTTGAACGGCTCTCGGGAAGTGGCGGGGTGATACCGGAGATAGTCCGCCGCCCTTGTCGTGCTCTTGGTGGGGGTGGTAGTAGCTCGGCTCGTGGAAGGTGTGTCCGAGTCGTCGGCCGCCATGCCCACCGCGATACCGCCCGCGAACGCACCGATCACGAGCGCTCCTCCTATGGCAACGCTCGTCCTCTTCAGCGCGGTGTCGGGTCCGGTCGCTCCCAACCTGGGTCAACTCCAATCGATGCTGGACCAGCATAGACGTCGGATCGACGGCTACCGGCGACCAGTTCCCTCACCAGGCCGACTGGGCGGAGCCTCTACTGCCCGTCTGGAGATGACAGAACTTGGCACTCTCCATCCGGCCTCCCGAAGGCGCACACTGGGGCCATGAGCGAGAGGGCGCCGGCCGGCGCTCGCCGACTGAGCGCGCAGCAGCTCGCCGCTGCGACGCCGGCGACGCGGAACCGTTACGCCGACCTGCTCCGGGTGGCCTCCATCTTCGTGGTCGTCCTGGGGCACTGGACGATGGCGGTCCTGAGCTATCACGACGGGAAGTTCGTGGGCCAGAACCTGCTCGAGATCGACCCCTGGACGCACATCCTCACCTGGATCTTCCAGGTCATGCCGATCTTCTTCGTCGTCGGAGGGTTCACGAACGCGCACTCGTGGCGATCGGCCAGTGAGCGAGGCGTGAGCTACGCGGACTGGCTCCGCGCCCGCGCCGCGCGGCTGCTCGGCCCGGCGCTGATCTTCGTGACGTTCTGGACCTTCCTGCCGATCCTCGCCGTGGCCCTGGGGATCATCTCCTCCGGTTTGGCCCGCATCGGGGGGCGCGAGGTCGCCCTTCCCATCTGGTTCCTGGCGACCTATCTGCTGACGGTGGCGGCGGCCCCACCGCTGCTCGCGGCGCACCGGCGGTTCGGCGGCGTGCGCGTCTTCGCCGTTCTGGCCGCGGCCGTCGCGGGCGTCGATGCGTTGCGGTACGGGCTCGACGTCCCGTACGTCGCGGTCTTGAACTACGCGCTCGTGTGGCTCGCCGTCCTCGAGCTCGGATTCCTGTGGCGCGACGGCGCGCTCACGAGCCGCAGGTGGATCCCGTGGGCCATGGCCGCGGTCGGGCTCGCCGGCATGGCCGTGCTCACCACGTGGTTCGACTACCCGGTCTCGATGATCGGGCTGACCCATGCCGAGCGCTCGAACACCCTGCCCCCGACGCTGGCACTGCTCT
>WNFV01000912.1_pt1 | contig 46635 bp, 48 predicted proteins | sample 5400101 | NCBI WGS metagenome assembly WNFV01 (sample SAMN13153361, study PRJNA577476) | soil metagenome | isolation source: 115 cm soil or saprolite under grassland replicate 1 | place: USA:California | collected 2016-06-15 | reverse complement strand
GGACGACGCCGAGCACGGGCAGCTCGAGGTGGCGCTCGACGTCCTCGCTCGATCGAATCGAGATGTCGAGGTGCTCGAGCAACGCCACCACGCCGGCGGCAACGAGGATGCCGAGAAGCCCGGCCAGGGCCAGGTTGCGCGCGAGAGAGGAGGGGTTCGGAGCCGATGGCAGGCCCGCCCGCTGGTACACCGACACGACCTGATCGGGGTTCTGGGCGTCGCGGGGCTCGAACGCCTGGATCTGGCTGACGAATGCGGCGGAGACGGCGTTCGAGAGTGCACGGGCTGCCGCCGGGTCGTGGTCGGTCACGGATACGTCGATCAGGTTGGTGTTCGGCGTCTGCGCAGCGACGGTCGCTGTTGCCACCGCACCCGCCTGGCGGTTCACCCCCGCCTTGTCGACCGCAGAGGCGGCGACCGGTGTGCTTCGCATCATCGCCGTGAACGTCTTGATCAGCCGGTCGAGCCCCGCGACCCGGTCTCCTGAGACCTGGCCGCTCCTGGGATCGACGCTGATCGATCGCGATCCGACGTACAGCGTGCTGGTGGCGGTGTACGTCTTGGTCCGTGGCGTCACGAACCAGCCGGCGATGACAGCAGCCGCCACGATGGCGATGATGAGCAGCGCTCGCCGCCGCGCAATCGACAAATAGCGGCGAAGTTCCATCGGTGTCGGATCTTTCCGAGTTCGGTGGGAAGGCAGCTTTGTCCGCCGCCGCCTCCCCCGGGCCAAGCCCGTCGGGCAACCGGCAAATCAGGATAGCCGAGTCGCTTCACAGAAGGGCCCCGCTGCCGTTCCGCACGAGGACCCCGCTACCCTCGGCCCGAATGACGGACGCCGAAGGCCGCACCGACGACTTCGACGTCGACCCACGCTGCGGAAGGTCGCGACGCTCCGAGGCAGGCCAAAAGCCTCGGCGTCGTGCTCGCGGCGGCTGAGGCGGGCGGCACATGGCTGCGCGTTGGGTCATCGCGTTCTCGCTTGCCAACGGCGGTTGCGTTTCCTCGGCGGACCCGTGCTCGCGATCGCCACCATCGTGGGATGGCTCGCTTCCCCCAACCTGCCGGCATGGCTCGGGGTCACCGTCGCCGCCGCCGCGGGCGTCGTGCTGTTCGGGGTGATCGACGACCGGCGCGAGCTTCCCGGGCTGGCACACCTCGCGGTGTTCGCCGCCGCCGCCATCGCAGTCGCCGCCGCGGGAGTCCGCCTCGACCAACTGCACTCGGACGCTCTCGACGGCATCCTCACCGTGGTGTGGATCGTGATCGTCACCAGCGCGTTCCGGCGTCTCGAATACGCCGAGGGCCTCACGCCGGCCACGGCTGCCCTCGCGAGTGCCGGGTTGTTCGGAGCGGCCGCGGCGAGCCACGACAACGTCACCGCCACGATGTGCGTCGCGCTCGCGGGTGGCTGCCTCGGACTTCTCGTTTACAACGCGCGGCCGGCGTCAATCGTCCCCGGGCGCGCGGGCGCTAGCTTCGCCGGGTTCGTACTGGCAACCGCCGGGATCGCGTTCACGCCCGACACGGTGACGACCGGCAGCCTGATCGTTCCGCTGCTCGTCGTCACGGTCCCAGTGCTCGACCTCGCGCTCGTGACCGCGTCGCGCCTCTGGCACGGCATCCCGCTGGCGCGGCCCCGACACGATCACCTCATGCACCGCCTCCGGGCTCGCGGTTGGTCGCGCACGATGGCCATGGGTGTCCTACTCACGGTGCAGATCGTCCTCACCGTCGTGGCCGTGCTCGTCGGTCGCCGGGACCTGGCGCCCGTATGGGGACTCGTGCTCGGTGCAGGAGTAGCTGGTGCGTTGGTCATCGCCACGCTCGAGGTCTCCACCGAGCACATGCGCGCCCGGCGCCGGACGCGGGGTCGGCTCTTGCTCGGGCTCGCGATGCTGGCGCTCGGAATCGTTGCCGTCCTCAGCGCGGTGGCGGCGTACGAAGGACTTCAGGACGTGCGTTCGGCGCAGGACGCTCTCAATACCGCGCGCGCCGCCGCGCACCGAGGCGACACCCGCGCCGCCGAAGCCGCGTTCGACACGGCGGCGAGGTCGTTCGACGGCGCCGATTCGTGGCTCGATGGCCCGCTCGGCTGGCCGGGACGCGCGGTCCCGGTCGTCTCCGAGAACCTGCGAGCCGCCCGAGAGCTCTCCGGCGGCGGCGGCGACATCGCCCGTGCCGGGCGGCGCCTCGCCCACGCGTCCAACACGAAGCTCCAGGTCGGCGACGGGACCGTGAACGTCGCCGAAGTTCGGCGACTCACCCCCGACATCGAAGCCGCGACGAAGCTCCTTCATCGAGTTGCTCGGGACATCGACGGCCTCCGGCGCCCCTACCTGTTGGGTCCGGTGCGCGACCGCATCGACAAAGCGGACACCGCGCTCACCGCAGCGGTTCGGGAGGCCGACAACGGGGTGGCAGCGGCGAAGGTCACACCGGCGGTGTTCGGATCCGATCGCCCGCGTCGGTACTTCCTCGCCGTGCAGAACAACGCCGAGCTGCGCGCGACGGGCGGGATGATCGGCAGCTGGGGAATCCTCACGGCGGACAACGGCAAGGTCACGCTCGACCAGATCCAGCAGACCGACGTCCTCGACCAACAAGGGGGATCGTCGGTGCCCGTGAGCGCACGTCAGATCGACGTGCCCTCCGAATTCACTCAGCGCTACGGGCGCTTCCTCCCGGCGCAGGAGTGGCGGAACCTCAACATGTCGCCCGACTTCCCGATCATCGGAAAGGCCATCGCCGACCTCTACCCGCAATCAGGCGGCACTCCGATCGACGGGGTGATCGCCGTCGACCCCGTCGGGCTGCAGGCGCTCCTGCAGCTGACCGGTCCCGTCGCCGTCGAGGGGTGGCCGGTTCCAGTCACGGTCGACAACGTGATCGACGTGACCCTGCGACAGGCCTACGACGTGTACGGGTCCGGCCGGGGCCAGCGAGTGGAGTTCCTCGGTGACGTCGCCGAGGCGGTGTGGAAGCGGGCGACGCAGATGAACCTCGGGAGCCCGGCCCGCTTGGCCAGCATCCTGGGTGGCGCCGGCCGCCAGGGACACCTCCACCTGTGGTTCGCCGACCCGAAGGAGGAAGCGCTCGCCCTGCGCCTCGACGTCGGAGGCGCGGTACCGCCCGTGCGGTCGGATTCACTGCTCGTCACCACCCAGAACGCGAGCGCCAACAAGGTCGATTACTACGTCAACCGACACATGGACTACACGGTGCAGCTCGACCCCGACCCGTCCCTCCGCCGTGCTCGCGCGAAGGGAACCCTCGAGCTCGGTCTCGACAACCATGCTCCGGCCGGAATCTCATCGGTCGCGCTCGGGCCGTTCTATCCTAACTTCCAACCCGGTGAGGATCGGTCGTTCGTGTCGATCTACACCCCCTTGACCTTCCGAGACCCGACGCTCGAGGGCCTACCGACCGCGTTGGAATCGGGCACCGAGCTCGGTCGGAACGTGTTCTCCAACTTCACGAGTGTGCCCGCGGGCACGTCCCGAGCCCTCAGCATGAAGTTGGACGGCACGATCGCGCTTGCGCCCGGCGGCTGGTACACGCTCGACCTACCGCGCCAACCCACGATCCGGCCCGATGACGTGTCGGTGCACGTCGAAGTGCCACCCGGCTGGCGGATCGCAGCCGTGGAGGGCCTCGAAATCACGAGCCCGCGGCGGGCTGATGCAAAGATCGCGCTCGACGGCACGCGGCAGCTGCGGGTCAAGCTCGCGCGCGGCAACACCTGATGGCCGTGGACCACATCCTCCTCGTCTGCACGGGCAACCAGTGTCGTTCACCGGTGGGCTCGGAGCTCCTCCGGAAGCGTCTCGAGGCGCGGAACGTCACGGCCGACGTGCGTTCCGCGGGCGTGCGCATCCAAGAACGCGAGATGAGCGGTGACCTGGTCGTGGCGTTGCAAGACCGCGGGATCGACCTCTCAGGGCATCGCACTCGTAGCCTCGGACGCGACGACGTACTACGAGCGGACCTCATCCTGACCATGGAACACCATCAGGTCGCGGACGTCGCGCTCCTCGACCCCACCGCCTGGACACGAACGTTCACTCTCAAGGAGATCGTGCGGCGTTCGGCTGCCGCCGGCCCGCGCGCTGTTGACGAGCCGCTCGATCGGTGGGTTGCGCGCATCGGCGCCGGCCGAACCCGTCTCGAGCTCGTCGGTGCATGGCGTGACGACGTCGCGGATCCGGCGGGCCAGTCGCGCTTCGCGGTCGAACGCACGGTCGACGAGGTGGAGGACCTCACCGATCGACTGGTGGACGCAGCCTGGCCACCGGCGAGAAGGCGCGGCGCGCGAGCGAGGCGTCGCCGTTCCCAGGACGCCGAGGGGGGCACACAGACGCCCAGGTAGGCTGCTCACTACTTTCTTGCCGGTGCCAGGGGTGGACTTGAAACACTGGACACCCCCGGGCTTGACTGCCACACTCAACCGGTCTGGCCCCCGGTGGGCCGGTTTCGTCGATACGGAGAAGGGTCCCATGCGTAGGCTCGTGCAGCTCGCAGCGCTGGTAGGGGCGCTCGCCGTAGCTCCCGTTCTCGTTCTCAGCGCCGGCGCAGGTGCACAGACATATCCGCCGTCGGCGTGCACGGTGGGCACGAGCCAGGTCACGGTGAACCCCGGTCAGACAATCACCGTGTCGATCAGCGGGTTCGCCCCGTCGACGTCAGTGAGTCTGGCCCTCGACGGCCAGGCGCTCGGTTCGATCACCACTGATGCGAGCGGGGCCGGCTCCGGCTCGGTCACGATTCCGAGCAACATCACGCCGGGGACGCACACGCTTTCGGCAACCGGGACGTCCGCAGTCGGTGGCGATTGTGATCCGAGCACGACCTTGACCGTGCCGGGGGCGGCAGCCGTCGGCGCCCGCGGGGCAGCTGCGGGCAGACTTGCCTTCACAGGCTCCTCGGACACGTTGCCGCTCGTCTGGATCGGCATCGCTGCGCTCACAATCGGCGCGGGCCTGGTGATCGGCGTTCGGCGGCGGGCGAACACTCGTCGTCAGATCGAAGCCTGAGCGCGAGCGCAGTCTCCCCATCCGGTCACGTTCGGCGTGCGGGGTAGACGCGCCCGATACCACTGCTGACAGTCAGGTCCGCACAGACGGGTCGCTACGCTTTCGCTTCATGGGGGAAAGCTCGCGCTCTGGAAACGAGCCGGACGGGAGGCATCGGCCGCCCGAAGACTGGCTCGACGAGCTCGCCGAACCCTCCGAGCACGAAGCGTCCGAAGGCGGGGCGAAGACCGCCCACGACTCAGCCAGCCCCAATGACTGGATGGCGTCGTTGCGGGACCTCGACTTGACCTGGAACGACGCGACCCGTGCAGGTGGAAGACAGCCCGCCCGCCCGGCCGATGACTGGTTGCAGTCATTGAGTGACGAGTTCCAGACGCGGGTCCACACGCAGGCGGGCAATGGCACGGCCATCGAAGACCGCGGCGCGTCGTGGCACATGCTCGCAGACGAGGATGCCGCCTTCGATGAGGACGACGACACTGCGCTGCCTCCCGCGGAGACTGCCGAGTGGACCAATACCGATGCCGGAGCCGCGCCGCCGGTCACCGAGCAATCAGCCAAGCCCTCCCCCGCTCCGGTTCGGGCGCGCGCACGGGCACGCCGGCGCTCACGGCGGTGGGTTGTTGCGATGGTCGCAGCAGCTGCGGTCCTCCTGCTGGGTGGAGCGACCGCGCTCGTCGCTCTCGCAGGCCGTAGCGGCAGCGGCAGGTCGACCCCAAGAGCCGCGACGACAAACGTGAAGAGTCACCAGAGCACGACAACCACCGTCGGGAGCACGACGACGGTCGCGCCGTCCACGACGGCGACTCCCGCGACCTCCCTACCGCCGACCCCCCAAAGCTTCACGGTTCAGTCGACGTGTGGTCGCCGTGCGTGCGCACTCGGGGTTCGCGCCGGCCCGGGGACGACCGCTCAACTCGTCAGCAACATCCGCACCGGCCAGGTCGTTCAAATCGATTGCTCGACGCATGGTGAGCTAGTCAAAGACGCCGACAGCGGGCAACAGTCAGACGTGTGGTACCGGTACGCCGGCACCAACAACTACTCGTCATCCCTGTACCTTCAGGGTCCAACCGTTCCGAGTTGCTAACTGTGGACCTCGAGGCTCGTTGCGACCGGCTTCGGTCGCTCCACGTCCCCGGCTCCCCGCTCGTACTGCCGAACGCGTGGGACGCCGTGTCGGCGCGCGCCGTGGTGGCCGCTCGCGGCCGCGGCGCGGATCAGCAGGAGCGTCGACGTCCCCGTGACGACCGACGCGGAGTCGGGATACGGCATGGAGGCGGCGGAGCTCGTTGCCCGCCTTCGGGACGCGGGCGCCGCCGGCTGCAACCTCGAGGACACCGACCACGCCACCGGGAAGCTGCGCGACCCGGCCGAGCACGCGGCGCGGCTGCGCGCGGTTCGTGACGCAGCGGCGGCCGAGGGTTACGGGCTCGTGATCAACGCTGGCGTGCTGCAGTCGATTGCGGACGAGGCCTAGACGCCGTCCGCAGCCGCGTGCAGCGCGGCGAGGTCGATCTTCTTCATACCGAGCATGGCCTTCATGGCCCGCTGCCCGCGGCTCTCGTCGGGATCATTCAACAGCTCGTTCATGCCGCCCGGGACGACCTGCCAGGACAGGCCGTACCGGTCCTTGAGCCATCCGCACGGCCCTTGCTCGCCGCCCTCGGACAGCTTGTCCCAGTAGTAGTCGACCTCCTCCTGGTCGGCGCAGTTGATCAGCAACGAGATCGACTCGTCGAAGGTGAACTCGGGGCCACCGTTGATGGCGGTGTACTCCTGGCCGTCGAGCACGAAATCGACCGTGAGCACCATGCCCGCCTCCCGCGGACCGGCCTCGCCGTAGTGCATGACGTTCGTGATCTTCGAGTTCGGGAACACCGAGACGTAGAACTCGGCCGCCTCCTCACCCTCGGTGTCGAACCAGAGGTTCGGGGTGATCCTGGGCATCGCGATTCTCCTGTCGTAGACGGTCCAGCCGTTCTGGTACGACCGTCGCGGCCGTCCGGACTCATCGCCCGACCCGCCGGAGCCGGGGTCAGCTGAACAGCTCGCCGCGCAGCTGCTTCGACTGGAAGCCGTCGGGACCAACCGGGACCTCCCCCGCGATGGTGACCCGCTCGACGCGGCGATCGAAGTCACTCGACGCGAGGTCGACCGGCCCGAGGTGCGCAGTCGCCCGGTTGTCCCAGAACGCGAGGCTGTCCGTCTCCCAGCGAAATCGCACGGTGAACTCAGGTCGCGCGATCTGCTCGAACAGCAGGTCGAGGAGCTTGCGGTTCTCCAGGTCACTGAGGCCGACGATGTAGCGCGTGAACCCGGGGTTCACGAACAGCGCGCGCTCACCCGTCACGGGATGCACGCGCACGACCGGATGGACCGCCGACGGCGGCTTGGACGGGTCGTATCCCTCGCGCGTCGCGCCGTCGTACCCGTGCCAGCGATGCACGGCGTGCAGTGGATCAATCAGGTCCCGGATCGGCTCCGAGAGGTCCTCGTACGCGGCGACGAGGTTCGACCACAGCGTGTCGCCGCCGTAGGGCGGGACCACCGCCCCGCGCAGGATCGACGCGGCGGCCGGATTGGCAACGAACGTGATGTCGGTGTGCCACCCCGTGGAGCTGAGCCGCGGCGGCGCGAACTCCGGACGATCCTCGCCGTGGCCGAACTGCTTCTTGGCCTCGCGGGTGTCGACGACGTAGATCTCGGGCTTCTCGGGCAGCCCCGGCTCGATCGGGTGCGCGGGAGTGACCTCGCCGAAGTTGCCCGCGAACGCGATCTGCTCGTCGTAGGAGAGCGGCTGGTCCCGGAAGAAGAGCACCTTCCAGCGCGCCAGCGCGTCGCCGATCTCCGTCACGGTCTCGGCCGGCAGCGGCTCGCGCAGGTCGACGCCGTCGACATCGGCACCGATGACGCGGGTCGCGGGACGGATCTCGAGCCGCCGGGTTGTGGGCGTGATCGTCATCGCGTCTCCGTCGTAGGGGCCTGCCTGCCGCCGGCCGTGCCGTTTCCGACCATTCTGTTCGACTCAGCGGGTCTGGTCACCCCGACCGGCGGACGCGTCGACCGAGGTCGCCTGTGCGTACCAGTCGGCATAGCGACGAAGACCGTCGGTGAACGACGTACCCGCCTCCCATCCGAGGACGCGCTTCGCCTTGTCGCCCGAGATCACCCGGCCCGCGTAGTCGCCCGGGCTGAGGTCGCCGTACTCGACGGCAAACGGGACGTCGAACATGGCATGGATCGCTTCGGCCACGCGCCGGATCGTGATCGGCTCCGGTCCCTTCAGGTTGAAGACCTGATTCTCGGCTTCGCTCGCGAGCGCGAGGACATGGGCGTCGGCGAGGTCCTCCACGTAGACGTAGTTGCGGAACTGGGAGCCATCACCGTGCACGGCGATCGGCTCGCCGGCGAGCGCCTGGCGCACGAACTGCGGAATGACGAAGTTCTCCGGCATGCGTGGCCCGTATACGTCGCCATACCGCAGGATCGTGAACGGGGTGCCGTACAGCTCGTTGTAGTTGTGCGCGATGAGCTCTTCGGTGATCTTCGACGAGGTGTAGATGTGCCCCGCGCTGGGCAGGTGGAACGGCGCCTCCTCGTCGATCGGGGCGTCACCCTGCGCGCCTGCGTAGACCCACGCCGTGCTCGCCAGCACCGTACGGCCGACGCGATTGCGCCTGCTCGCCTCGAAGACGTTGCCCGTGCCGGCAACATTGACTTGGACCGCGGACACAGGGCGCGCCAGCGCATCGCTTGCGTCGGACACCCCGGCGAGGTGAAAGACGACGTCGCAGTCGCGTGTCGCCGTGACGACCGCTGCGAGATCCAATACGTCGACCTCTCGGAACGCGACGTCCGGCCGGGGCGGGGGACGAATGTCGAGCACCATCGTGTCGTAGCCGGACGCGATCATCCGATCGACGACATGGGAACCGATGAAGCCCGAACCGCCGGTGATCGCGATTCGCCCGCCGCGATGGTCCGCACTGGTCATGGCACGCTCCAGATCTCGACGCCCGACGTTAGAGGGTCGACCGGCGCCCGAGCGCTCCAACAGGTCGCTTTGTCCTCGGCGCTGGATTTGCCCGAGTTGCGGTGGGTGTAGCGTTTTGGTCGTCGCGCACACCCACCTGTACGCGGCGGCTCGGTGGAGGCAGGTAAGGGTACGTCTGTGAGAGAGAGCGGTCCGCTGGTACGGCCCATCGTTGCCGGGCTGGCGGTGATGGCAGCGATCGGCCTGGGCATGGCCAACCCCGCCGCCGCCCAGCCTCCGCCGCCCACCGATGCGACGTCGGCGCCCGGCTCGCCCAGCGGGACGGCACCGTCGCCGGCGCCGACACCAGGATCCCAGCCGGACCCCACCACCACGACCACGGCGCCCCCGTCGACCACGACGCCCCCGTCGGCCAGCCCCCAACCATCCGAGGATCCCGGCGGAACGCAGCAACAGCCGTCGGTGAGCTCTGCCGTCACCGCTGCCGCCGACCCCCCGGCGGTGTCGTTCGATCCGGCCTCGGTCGACTTCGGTGCCGTCGTGGTGGGTACCACGAGCCAGCCTGACCAACGGGTAACAGTGACCAACACCGGCGACGCCGACCTCCATGTCACCGGAAGCCAGACGGCAGCCCCGTTCGCGGTCGACATCGACAACTGCACCGGCACCGCGGTCGCACCCGCCGAGTCCTGCAACATCTTCGTGACCTTCACCCCACCTCAGCTCGGCGCCTTCTCCGGCTCGCTCACAGTCACCGACGACGCCCCCGACAGCCCACAGGTGGTGCCGCTGTCGGGAACGGGCGTCGGGCCACCGGAAGCGACCGTGAGCCCGACGTCGGTCGATTTCGGTGACGTCGTGGTGGGCCAGCAGGAGTCCCGCACGGTGACCGTGACCAACACCGGCGGGTCCACGATGACGATCAAGGACGTCGGCGCCCAGGGCCCCTTCTTCATCACGAACAACACCTGTTCGAGCGCGGCGTTGGCGCCGACCCAGTCCTGCCAGTTCGACGTGATCTTCGAACCGTTCCAGGCGGGAGCCGCGACCGGAACCGCGACCATTGACGACGACGCGCCGGGCGGTCCGCACGTGGTTGCGTTGTCGGGCACCGGCACCCAGCCTGCGGTGTCGCTCAACCCGACCTCGCTCAACTTCGGGAACCGCGTCGTCGGCAGCACCACCACGACGGTGGTCATCGTGTCCAACACCGGGACCGCTGATCTGCACGTGACCGGCGGACAGATCACAGCACCGTTCGTGATCCCGGTGGACCAGTGCGCGGGCGCGACGGTGCCGCCCGGGAGTTCGTGTCAGGTGTTCGTGAGCTTCAAGCCGACCCAGACCGGCGCGTTCAGCGCCACGCTCGAGATCACCGACGACGCGCCGGATAGTCCCCAGACCGTCGCAGTGTCGGGGACCGGGATCCCCGCACCGGCGGTGTCGGTGTCACCCAACCCGGTCATGTTCGGCAACGTTCCGGTGGGTGGGTCCGGCAGTGAGGCCGTCTTCATCACGAACACCGGCGGCTCGGATCTCCACCTGACCGACTTCACGGCGTCGACCCCGTTCTCGATCGACCCCAACCAAGGCTCGTGCATCGTCGGCGCGGCCATTGCACCCGGTGACAGTTGTGCGCTGCTCCTCCACTTCGTGCCCACGAGCGCCGGGTTCCAGAGCGGGACCCTCACGATCACCGACGACGCGCCTGACAGCCCCCAACTGGTGCCGCTGTACGCCACCGCGGGCCCCACCCCCGAGCCGGCGGTCATCGTGTCACCGAACCCCATCGCCTTCGGGGATGTCTCGGTCGGTTCTCGTGGAAAGCAGAACTTCACCATCACGAACGTCGGGTCGGCCGACTTGAACGTCTCAGACCTGACGGCCTCGGCACCGTTCTCGGTCAACCCGGTCCTCGGGAGCTGTATCCCCGGGGTACTCATCGCGCCCGGCGACAGCTGTGTCGGCGAGATGGACTTCGATCCCACCGCTGCTGGGCCGGCGACCGGGACGTTCACTGTCACCGACGACGCGCCGGACAGCCCCCAGGTCGTGCCCTTGTCGGGCACCGGCGTAGCTCCCGCAGTGTCGATCAGCCCGCCCACGGTGAACTTCGGCGATGTGCGGGTGGCCACGACCGCGACGCAAACGGTGACGGTGACCAACACCGGCAACGCCGACCTGCACATCTCGGCGTTGGGGGTGCCGGCGCTGCCGTTTGGGATCGGCACCCAGACCTGCAACGGGGCGACGGTGCCGCCGCAGCAGTCGTGTGAGATCGACGTGACGTTCCAGCCGACCCAGACCGGCCCGGCCAGCGGCACGTTGGAGATCGCCGACGACGCGCCCGGCGGTGGCCAGTCGGTGCCGCTGTCGGGGACCGGCGTGGAGCCGGCGGTGTCGATCTCGCCGCCGTCGGTGGCATTCGGTGACGTGGTGGTGGGTCAGAGCGCGTCGCAGACGGTGACGGTGACCAATACCGGGTCCGACGTGTTGACGGTCACGGGCGTGGGCGTGTCGCCTCCGCCGTTCGGGTTGACGAACAACGGCTGCGATTCGGCGGTGTTGCCGCCGACCGCGTCGTGTCAATTTGATGTGACGTTCGGGCCGACCGCCCCAGGGCCTGCGACCGGGACGCTCACCGTCACCGACGACGCGCCAAACAGCCCCCAGACGGCACCGTTGACGGGGAACGGTGTCGCCCCCGCGGTGTCGTTGAACCCGACGTCGATCAATTACGGCGACGTGCGGGTTGGGGACTTCAAGTCGGTGCTGTTGACGGTCACCAACTCGGGCACCGCCGACTTGCATGTCAGTTCCATCGCGACCGCGGCGCCGTTCTCGGTCGATGTCGATGGTTGTTCGGGGACGCCGGTCGCGCCGGGCGGTTCGTGTGACGTGTTCGCGCGGTTCACGCCGACACAGACCGGCCCGGCGGCGGGGGCGCTGACCGTCACCGATGACGCGCCCGATAGTCCCCAGACGGTGCCGTTGTCGGGGAACGGCACCCAGTCTGCGATCTCGATCACGCCGAATCCGGTGGCCTTCGGCGAGGTGCCGATCGGAGCGGTGGGCAAGCAGTCGGTCACCATTACCAACACCGGGACCGCGGACCTCACGCTGACGAGCTTGGGGGTCACGGGCCCGTTCGCTATCAACGCGGCTGGGAACGCCTGCATCTTCAACTCGGCGATCCCGCCCGGCGGGGCGTGCTCGACAGAGGTCGACTTCAGCCCGACCGCGCTTGGGCCTGCGACGGGGGCGTTGACGGTGACCGACGACGCGCCGGATAGTCCGCAGACGGTCCCGTTGTCGGGGACCGGTGTCGGCCCCGCAGTGTCGATCAGCCCGCCCAGCGTGGACTTCGGTGACGTGGGGATAGGTCAGAACTCGCCGCCGATCACGGTGACCGTGACGAACACCGGCAACGTGGACCTGCACGTCTCGGCGTTGGGAGTGCCGAGCGCGCCGTTCGGGATCGGCACCCAGAACTGCAATGGGGCGCCCGTGCCGCCGCAGCAGTCGTGTGAGATCGACGTGACGTTCCAGCCCGCCCAGGCCGGGCTCGCCGCCGGCAACGTCAGCTTCACCGACGACGCCCCGGGCAGTCCGCAGGTCGTGCCGCTGTCGGGGAACGGGCTGAAGCCGTCACCGACGGTCACGGGTCTCGCGCCCGATCATGGTCCGGCGGCGGGCGGCACGGTGGTGACCATCCAAGGTGACTGGTTCGTGCCCGGCGAGACCACCGTCACGATCGGCGGATCGGTGGTCCCCGCCGACCAGGTGACGATCGCCGGCGATCCCACCGCTACCTTCGTCACGCCGCCACACAGCCCCGGCTCTGTGCAAGTGATCGTGTCCACCCCCGCGGGCACCGCCGCCGCGCTGACGTTCACCTACGAGGAGAGCCCGCCGAGTCCGTCGTCGTCTGCGCCGAGCAATCCGTCCCTGTTCGCACCCAGCAATCCGTCACCCGCCGCGCCCAGCGGCAGGACGGGTACCGGCCTCGCGTTCACGGGCTCGAACTTCGCTCTCACCGCGGGATTCGGTCTGCTCCTGCTGGCCGGTGGCGCGCTCGCCTTCGCCCTGTCCCGCCGCCGGGTCCGGCGCGCCACGCGATAGCGAGCTGGCGCGAGAAATCAGGGAATGTGCATGCCGGAGACGGCGCGGGCGACGACGAGGCGCTGGATCTCCGAGGTGCCCTCGAAGAGCGTGTAGGTCTGGCGCGGGTGTCCGCCGGGTCGAGGCGTGCCCCCCAGTAGTTGATGGCGTTGAACGGGCGGGTGGAAGCGTTGAGCAGGAGCGCGAATGGTTTGGTGGTAGAACGCGGGAGGAGTCCCAACGTCTTGATGATCCGGATCAGAACAACGACGACGATGTAACCGAACAGCATGTGAAACAGGAGTTCTTCGTTATCCCAGCGGGTGCCGTTGCTCGGCTGTCGCAGCTCGCCCGCGGTCGAGGAATCGAGGATGGCGTGGAACCTTTCACGCCGCTGGCGTAGCTCGACGTGGATCTGTTGGCGATTGAGCGTTTCGGATCCAACGGGCGCGATGTGTGGATCAATCATTGGGTCCCGTCACGTCGATGCTGGCTCGGGTGCGGGCCTGTCGGCCAATGAGTCGGACGATCACCCCGTCGCTGGGAGGAAGTCGGAGACCAGGGTGGTGAATCGTTCGGGTTCTTCCTCCATGACGAGGTGGCCAGTGGGGAGGAGTTCCTTGCGACGAAAGCCGGCGATGTCGGTGGCGAGCCGGTCGGCCCATGCTGGCCCGAAGTGCGGATCTTCGGTGCCCCACAGGAGCATGGTGGGGCGATCGAAGCGCCGGAGCCTGTCGACGACGCGCAATGTATGACGGTTGTTGTTGGGGTCGAGTTGCCCGGCGAGGAATCGAGCGGTCTTTGCGCGCTTGTGCGGATCGCTGAGATTGGCGCGCACGTAGCCAGCGACGAGCTCGTCGGTCAGGGCGGACTCATTGTTGACGGCCTTCGCCTCGCGGAGGATGAACTTGAATGTCTTCGGCGACGACAATGCGAGCCGAAAGAGCGGCCCGATCACCGGGAGTTGTGTCGCGATCACGAACGGTCGTTCGTCGCCGGAGGGCCAGTTGTCGTATGCCTCGGCGTTGCACAGGACGAGTCGGTCGATGCGGTCGGGATGGTCGGCCGCGAGCAGTTGCGCGATGGCGCCGCCGTGGTCATGGCCGACGATGTTCACTCGCTCCAAGCCCAGCGTGTCGAGGAAGCCCGTCACCATCGCGACTTGGGCCGGCAGGGACCAGTCGGCATCCGGCGGTGTCTCGGTGTCGCCGAGGCCCAACAGGTCGGGTGCCACGCAGCGGTGCCCCGCCTGTGCCAACGGTGGAATGACGTTGCGCCAGACGAAGCTCGAGAATGGACAGCCGTGGAGCAGCAACACCGGTGACCCTTCGCCGTGGTCGATGAAGGCCACCCGAGCGTTGTCGACGTGTACGAACTGCTTGGCCAGCGAGAAGGCGTCGAGCTCCATCAGGGTTTGCGGGCTCGCACGATCACTGACCAGAAGCCGTCTTGCACGAGGTGGCTGTCAGTGATCGTGACGTCAACGAAACCTGTGCCGGTGAGCAGATGGTTGTAGCGCTGCCGCGTCAGGGCACCGGCGATGCAGTCGGTCCACGCCTTCGGATCAGCCTGCAGTGCAGCGTCGGGTTCACGGTCCGCAGCAACGTCTGCGATGGCGAGTCGCCCGCGCGAACGAAGGACCCGGAAGGTCTCCGCAAACACCCTCTCCTTGTCCGGAGAGAGATTGATGACGCAGTTGGAGAGCACGACGTCGACGCTCGCATCGGGTAGCGGGATCTCTTCGATATGACCCGGGAGGAAGGTGGCGTTCGTGACGCCTGCGCGCTGTTGGTTGGCTCGAGCAAGCTCCAGCATCTCGTCTGTCATGTCGAGTCCGTACGCCATGCCTCCCGGCGCCACCCGCCGCGCCGAGAGGAGGACATCGATACCGCCTCCCGAGCCGAGATCGAGCACGTCCTCGCCTGCTCTGAGGTCGGCGATCGCCACCGGATTGGCACAGCCGATACTCGCGGCAGCGGCTTCTGCAGGCAGCTCATCCAGGAATCGGCTGTCGTAGACGGCCGCACCAACGTCCTCGCAGCACTCCCGGGTGGATTCGAGGTTGGCCGCGTGGCGGGCCGCCTCGCCGTAGTGCTCACGCAACAGCGCGTTGACACGATCGTGATCAGGCATGGCTCCGGGCCCTTCCTCGTCGAGCGCGTGACGGCGGCGGATCCTCCTGTTGCCACGGAGCAGCACAGGAGGCAGCTACGGGTTCGAAGCGCGGCAGCTGTCCCATGACGACCTCCGCCGCTGACGGGAAGTAGGCGAGGCAGTGCTCGTTGACGCGATAGAGGCTGCTGGTTCCCTGCCGTTCCACGAGCACGAAGCCGACCTCGGCCAGCAGCTTCAAGTGATGCGAAACCGTCGACTGCCCGATATCGACCGCCTCCACCAGCTCCCCCACCGTCATCGGCCGTCGCGCGATCGCCAGCCGGTTCAAGATCAGGACACGGGACGGATCACCAAGGCAGCGAAACCAGGTCGCCCACACTTCCGCCGAGTTACGGTCCACATCCATCGACTATCGACGATAATCGATATACTGTGGGAAGTCAACGTCTCGCCCTTCGCGGATCGTCGCCACGCCGGCGTGGCTAGCAGTTGTAGGGATCAGTAGGGATGATCCCAGTGAAGCGGCTCTGTGGGCCCGAGCCGCGAAATCAGGGAATGTGCAGGCCAGAGGCGGCGCGGGCGATGACGAGCCGTTGGATCTCGGAGGTGCCCTCGAAGAGCGTGTAGATCTTCGAGTCCCGGTGCCACTGCTCCACCGGGAAGTCGCGGATGTAGCCGTAGCCGCCGAGGATCTGGATGGCCTGCTCGGTGGCCCAGACGGCGACCTCGCCCGCCTTGAGCTTGCTCATCGAGCCCTCGCCGTTCTCGAACTTCTTCTTGGTCGCGCCCATCCACGCCGCCCGCCACACGAGGAGCCGCGCGGCGTCGATCTCCATCTTCATGTCGGCGAGCTTGAACGCGATGCCTTGGTTCTCGATGATCTTGCGGCCGAAGGCCTCGCGGTCCTTGGCGTAGTCGAGCGCGAACTCGTAGGCGGCCCGGGCGATGCCGAGTGCCTGGGCGCCGACGACGGGCCGGGTCGTCTCGAAGGTGCTCATCGCCGCCTGCACGTGTGAGCTCTTGCCCTCCCGCGCCCGGGCGAGGCGCGCCTCGAGCTTCTCCTCGCCCCCGAGCAGGCACGCGCTCGGGACGCGCACGTCGTCGAGCAGCACCTCGCCGGTGTGCGAGGCCCGGATGCCCATCTTCTTCTCCTTCTTGCCGCCCGTGAGCCCGGGCGTGCCGGGCGGGACGACGAAGGAGGCGTGACCGCGGGAGCCGAGGTCGGGGTCGATGGTCGCCACGACGACGTGCACGTTCGGGCGGTCGAGCAACCCGCCGTTGGTGATGAACGTCTTCTGGCCGTTGAGCACCCAGTCGTCGCCGTCCTTCTTGGCGTTCGTCCGGAGGCTCGACACGTCGGAGCCGGCGCCGGGCTCGGTGACCGCGAACGACGCGAGGTGGATGTCGTCGGGGGTGCCGAAGCACTGGGGCACCCACTCGGCGATCTGCTCGGGGGTCCCGTTGCCGGCGATGCCGGCCGCGCCCAGGGTGCTGCCGAAGATCGCCAGAGAAATCCCGGCGTCACCCCAGCACATCTCCTCGCTCACGATCGGGAACAGCAGGCCGGTCGGGTCGGAGAAACACTGGGCGACGAACTCCCAGGAGTACATGCCGATCTTGGCCGCCTCCTCGATGACCGGCCACGGCGTCTCCTCCCGCTCGTCCCACTCGGGACCGGCGGGGCGGACCACCTGCTCGGCGAAGTCGTGCACCCATTTCTGGATCTGCTGCTGATCTTCGTTGAGCTCGAGCGAGAACTCGGCCATGGGGATCCTCCTCGGGGCGACAGGGACCCGTCCGCAAGTTACTGGCTGGTAACTGAAACATTACTGCCTCACCCGGGCCAGGCCAAACATCGGTGGCGGTGTTTCGGTCTGGCCCGATTGGGGCGACACTGTCCGGTAGCGGCCGGGTGGCTCCGCCCACTTGCACAACGCCCGGCGGCAACGTCCTCCCGATGGAACTGGTGGCAAAGCAGCTCCCTCGGTGAGGAGAACCGAAAGCGCGGGAGGCCAGCAAGGACCGGGGCCTCCCGCCTTTCGCGTCCGCTGCTCGTCTTCTACCGCAAATCCGAGGTTTTCACGTAGGATCTCCCGCGTGAGCGAGCTTCGGATCGGGCAGGCGGCCGAGCTGCTGGGGGTCAGCCCCGACACGGTGCGGCGCTGGGCCGACGACGGTCGCCTCCCGACACGCCGCACCGGCGGCGGGCACCGGGTCGTCGACGGCGCGGCGCTGGCCGAGCTGGCGGCGGGGCAGGCCAGCGCCCCCGAGCCGGGCGCCATCGTCGGCCAGTCGGCCCGCAACCGCTTCATCGGGATCGTCACCCGCGTCGTCAAGGACAAGGTGGCGGCGCAGGTCGAGATCCAAGCCGGTCCGCACCGGGTCGTCTCGCTGATGACGAGCGAGGCCGCCGAGGAGCTCGGTCTCGCGCCGGGTGACCTCGCGGTGGCGGCGGTCAAGGCGACGAGCGTCGTGATCGAAGTACCGGGAGGACGATGAGACGCGCGTTGGCGGCGCTCGCGGCCGTCGCGTTCGTGATGGCCGCGCAACCGGCGGGTGCGGGCGAGAAGCCGTCGGGCGAGATCACCGTCTTCGCAGCGTCGTCGCTGACCGAGTCCTTCGGCGCGATCGCCGAGCAGTTCGAGAAGCGCTACCCGGACGTGACGGTGAAGTTCGACTTCGACTCGTCCTCGAACCTCGCGGCGCAGATCGGTCAGGGTGCGCCCGCCGACGTGTTCGCGTCCGCCGACGAGGCCAACCTCCAGAAAACCATCGACGCGGGCGACGTCACGCCGCCGCCGATTGCGTTCGCCAGGAACCGGCTCGAGATCGTGGTCGAGAAGGGCAATCCGGAGGAGGTGAAGGGCCTCGCCGACCTCGCGAAGTCGGGGCTGGTCGTGGTGCTCTGCGCCGATGAGGTGCCGTGCGGGAAGTACGCGGCGCAGGCGTTCACGCAGGCGGGCATCACCGTCGACCCCGCGTCTACGGAGGAGAACGCCAAGGCGACCGTGAGCATGGTGTCGCTGGGCGAGGCGGACGCCGGCGTCGTCTACGTCACGGACGTGAAGTCGGCCAAGGGCGCCGTGAGTGGCGTGAAGATCCCCGACAGGCTCAATGTGACGGCGACCTACCCGGTCGGGATCGTCAAGGACAGTCAGAACGCCGGCGCAGCCAAGGCGTGGGTGCAGTTCCTCCGGTCGAAGACCGCGCAGAAGACGCTGAGGAACTACGGATTCCTGTCGCCGTGAGCCGTCGGACCTTGCAGCGACCACCGGTCGCCGTCGTGGTGCTGGCGGCTGTTGCGATCGCGTTCTTCGCCGTCCCGCTCGTGGGTCTGCTCCAGCGGGCGCCATGGTCGGAGCTGGCCGGCAACCTGACGGATCCCGTGGTGCGGGACGCGTTGCGTCTCTCGCTCATCTGCTCAGTCGGCGCAACTGCGCTCGCGTTCGTGCTCGGCCTGCCGCTGGCGTGGGTGCTGGCGCGTGCGCAGGTGCCGGGCCGACGCTTCGTGCGGGCGCTCGTGCTGCTTCCGATGGTGCTGCCCCCAGTGGTGGGTGGTGTCGCGCTGCTGCTCGCGTTCGGTCGCCGCGGCCTCGTTGGCCAGTACCTCGACCAGTGGTTCGACGTCCGGCTCCCGTTCACGACGTGGGGCGCGATCCTCGCCGAGGCATTCGTCGCCATGCCGTTCTTCGTGATCGTGGTGGAGGCGGGCTTGCGATCGCTCGATCGGCGCTACGAGGAAGCAGCGTCGGCGCTCGGCGCCGGCCGCTTCACCACGTTCCGTCGCGTCGTGCTGCCGCTCATCGCGCCGTCGCTGGTCGCGGGGGCCGCGCTGACCTGGGCCCGGGCGCTCGGCGAGTTCGGGGCCACAAACCTCTTCGCCGGCAACCTGCAGGGCAAGACGCAGACGATGCCCCTCGCGATCTACATCGAGCTGCAGACGAACCTCGGCGGTGCGATCGCGCTCAGCCTCGTGTTGCTCGCGGTCTCCATCGTCGTACTCGTCTCGCTGCACGACCGCTGGTTCCCGGCGTGACCCTCGACGCCCGCGTCCGCGTCGACCTCGGTACGCTCGCCCTCGACGCCACGCTCGACGCCGACGCCGGGCAGACCGTCGTGTTGCTCGGGCCCAACGGCGCCGGCAAGACCACGGTGCTGCGCGTCCTCGCCGGCCTGCACCCGCTCGACGCCGGACGAGTGGCGGTCGACGGCCGGGTGCTCGACGATCCCATCGCCGGCGTGTTCACGCCGACCGAGCAACGACCCATCGGGTTCGTGTTCCAGGACTACGCCCTCTTCCCGCACCTCAGCGCGCTCGAGAACGTGGCCTTCGGGCTGCGGGCGCGACGCATCGGCAAGCGCGACGCCCGCCGCCGGGCAACAGCGTGGCTCGATCGCGTCGGCGTCGCCGCCTCCGCGGGTGCGCACCCGCGCGCCCTGAGCGGCGGGCAGGCCCAACGCGTCGCGCTCGCCCGCGCGCTCGTGCTCGAGCCTCGCGTGCTGCTCCTCGACGAGCCGCTCGCCTCGCTCGACGCCGGCGCGCGTGTCGACACACGTCGTGAGCTGCGCCGGCACCTGGCCGAGCACCAGGGGGTTCGGGTCGTCGTGACGCACGACCCGGTCGACGCCATGACCCTCGGTGATCGGGTCGTCGTCCTCGAAGCCGGACACGTGGTCCAGGCCGGCCCGCTCGACGAGCTCCGCGAACGGCCACGCTCCCGGTACGTTGCCGACCTCGTCGGCGTCAACCTGTATCGCGGCCGCGCCGACGGCAGTCGCATCCTTCTCCCCGGCCAGGGCGAGCTCATCACCGCCGGTCACGCGAGCGGCGACGTGTTCGCCGTCGTCCATCCCCGGGCGGTTGCCCTGCACCGCCGACGGCCGGAAGGAACGCCACGCAACGTGCTCGCCGGATCGGTGGAGCACCTCGACGTCGAAGGGGATCGCGTGCGCGTGATGGTGGCCGGCGCGGTGCCGGTGACGGCCGAGGTCACCCCGTCGGCGGTGGCCGAGCTCGAGCTGACGGCGGGGGCGGACGTGTGGGCCTCGGTGAAGGCCACCGAGATCAGCGTGTACCCCGCGTGACCAAGACGTGTGTCAGCCCGGCGCGACCCTGATCGTACGGGTGGCCGGAGGACCGTCCCCGGCGACCGCGAGCGTATAAGTGTGCGAGTTGCCGTCGCAGGGAAAGCCGATCGTCCCGCTCCCACTGAGCGGGAGCGCGTCAACGGCAAGCTCGCCGTCGAGGCTGATCGACACCGCGCTCGAATTGGACGTGGACCACGAAAATGGGAAGTCGGCCACCCCGATGCACGCCACCGACGGCGGAACGACGAACGAATCGATCGTCGGCGCCGTGCTCGGCGCGGTCGTCGTGGGTGCGGCGGCGCGGGTCGTGGACGGGATGGCGGTGCCGACGCGGGCCGAACTGGTGTCCCGGGTGGCGAACGCGATGAGCCCACCGATCAGGACGCCGGAGACGAACACGGCACCGACGAGGATGGCGCGCCGGTGTCGAGCGATGAGCTCCCGGCGCGCCATCTAACGACGCTAGCTCCGCGGCGACGGCGCAGATCAGGTGGTGGCGCCGGTGGTCTCCGTGGTCTGCGGTCCCTGCTTCCGCTCGCCGTTCACGAACTGCTTCACACGGTCGAGCAGCTTGGTCTCGAGCTCGTCGGCCCGCTGGGAGTCAAGCTTGCCGTCCTTCACCGCCTGGTCGATGTCGCTCTTGGCTTCCTTCATGATCGCGTCGACGACGTCGTCGACCGACTTGTCGTGATCCTTCGCCACCTGCGCGACGGTCTTCCCGTCCTTCAACGCCTGCTTCAGGTCGTCGGCGGAGACGCCGATCTCCTTGGCCGCCGCCTGCAGGGCCTCCTTGCGGAGCCCGTACCCGCGTCCGTTGCCGTTCGTCGGCTTCGGCTCGTTGAGGAAACGGTTGGCGAAGTCGGGCAGCTTCTGCTTGGCCTGGTCGGCCTTGCTCGCGTCGATCGTGCCCCGGGCCGCGGCCTGGTCGATCCGCCGCGTGCCGGCGACCACGATCGCGCTCACAACCCCTGCCGGGTCGACGCCGTGCTCGGTCGCCACCTGGGCCACGGTCTTGCCGCCTCGGATCTGCGTGAGCAAGTCCGCGGGCTGGACGCCGATCGTCGACGCCGCGGTCTGGATCGCCAGCCGCACCCCGTGGCCGCGCCGGCCCTGATGGGCGCCGGCCGAGCCACCGCCCGACCGACCGGACGTTCCAGCGGGGCCGGCGGCCCACCCGGTCGTGGCGGCACCGCCGACCAGGAGCCCGGTGACGGCCACTGATGCGAGGAGCTTCTTCACGAGGTTCCCTTCGTGTGCGATCGACTCACAGCGAAGCGCACCGCCATGAACGGACTGTGAGGTGGCCGCGAGCAGCGCGCCAGACTTGCCCGGCGGCGAGGGAGTGCCCTGATCCGGCGGCGATGCGCGCTTACCCTGTGCGGCGTGGCCCGGGAGCAGGACCGGGGCGCCGCCCGCCCGCCGTCAACGGGCTTCGAGATGCGGATCCCTGCTCGAGCGGAGGAGCTGCGGACCGTTCGCCATCAGCTGCGCAGGTGGCTCGAGGGGCAGGGAGCACAGCCCGACGTCGGGGCGGAGGTCACGCTCGCCACGCACGAGGCGGCGGCGAACGCGGTCGAGCACGCGTATCTCAAGGAACCCGGCGACCTGATCGTGCGGGCGAGTCGCGACCACGGCAACCTCGTGGTGGTCGTCGAAGACGAAGGGCGGTGGCGACCCCCCGGCCGCACCGACCAGCGGGGGCGGGGGCTCACGCTGATGCACAGCCTCATGGACGACGTCGAGATCGCTCCCTCGCCGTCCGGCACGCAAGTCACGCTCCGGCGCCGGGTCGAGACCCTCGAGTAGATACTGATTGTCGCCGTCGCAAGCTCCGGCTCGCATTCTCTATCGCCGTCGCAGGCTCCGGCTGTGCTCCGGCGGTCGGCAAAGCCGCCGCCTCCGCGGGCACCATGGGGGGATGAGCGAGCGTCTGGGCCGCTATCGCGCCAAGCGGGACTTCGAGGCCACGCCCGAGCCGGCAGGCGGCCCAGATGAGGACCAGCCGGGCGGCCGGTTCGTGATTCAGGAGCACCACGCCCGCCGGCTGCACTGGGACCTCCGGCTCGAGCACGACGGCGTGCTGCTGTCGTGGGCCGTCCCGCGGGGCATCCCTCCCGACCCGAAGCGCAATCACCTCGCCGTGCACACCGAGGATCATCCGCTCGAGTACCTCGAGTTCGAGGGCGACATCCCCAAGGGCGAATACGGCGGCGGGCAGATGCGCATCTGGGACCGTGGCCGGTACGAGGCGGAGAAGATGCGCGACAACGAGTTGATCGTCACGCTGCACGGCGACCGTGCACGCGGCCGGTACGCGCTGTTCCAGACCGACGGCGACAACTGGATGATCCACCGGATGGACCCGCCCGAGGATCCCGACCGAGAGCCGATGCCGGAGCACATCGCGCCGATGCTCGCGACCCTTTCCAAAAAGCTGCCTTCCGACGACGAGAATTACTCGTACGAAGTGAAGTGGGACGGCGTGCGCTCGATCGTGTACATCGACGGCGGGCGTGCGCGGTTCGAGAGTCGCCGCGGTGGCGACATCACGTCGCGCTACCCAGAGCTTCGGGCACTCGGCCCCACGTTGGGCTCGACCGCCGCGGTGCTCGACGGGGAGATCGTGGCCTTCGACGGCGAGCGCCCGAGCTTCGAGCGACTCCAGCAGCGCATGCACGTCGGCAACGAGCGCGCCATCCGCCGGCTCGTGAACGAGGTGCCGGTCGTCTACGTCGTGTTCGACCTGCTCTGGCTCGAGGGCCACTCGACGCTCGCGCTCCCCTACCGGGAACGCCGCAAGCTGCTGGACGAGCTCAGGCTCGAAGGTCCGTCGTGGCAGACACCCACCGCGCACGAAGGCGACGGCGCGGCGCTACTCGACGCGACGCGCAACCTCGGGCTCGAGGGCGTCGTGGCGAAGCGCCTCGACAGCACCTACGACCCGGGCCGGCGCTCACGTTCGTGGCTGAAGGTCAAGAACCAGAACCGCCAGGAGTTCGTGATCGGCGGCTGGTTGCCCGGACAGGGGGCGCGCAGCACGAGCCTCGGCGCTCTGCTCATCGGGTTCTACGAGTCGACGGCGCCGGACGCGCGCCTGCGCTACGCGGGCCGGGTCGGCACCGGGCTGACCGAGTCCGAGCTCCGCCGGCTCGTCGAACTGTTCGAGCCGCTCCGGCGCGACGCGAGCCCCTTCACACCCGCGCCGCGAGTGAAGGACGCGACCTTCGTCGAGCCCCAGCTCGTCGCCGAAGTGCGCTTCACCGAGTGGACCCGCGCCGGCGTCGTCCGCAACCCGGCGTACCTTGGCTTGCGCGAGGACCGCGACCCGCACGACGTCGTCAGGGAGGACGCGGCACGGAGCTAGTCGGGAGCGCCGTGGCGGTGTCGCCGGCCAACCCAGCCGCGGTCAGTGGTTCCGGAGGGCGTCGATGAGCTCGTCCTTCGACATCGTCGACCGTCCTTCGATGCCGATCTCGGCCGCCCGCTGCTCGAGCTCCTCGCGGGTGCGGTCCTCGTAGTCCTCGGCCTCACCGCCGCGGCGGCCGACCTTCGAGCGGCCCTCGCGCGCCGCCTCGTTGGCGATGCGAGCCGCCTTCTCCTTGCTCGTGCCCTCGTCGCGGAGCTCGTCGTAGAGCTTTTCGTCCTTGACGCTCGGTCCGTGGTCCTTCGGCACGGAAACCACCTCCCTCACCAGGGGTGATACCCGCAGCCAGAGTCGCGGGAAACCGACGCTGGGCGCGCTACAGGTCGATGACCATGTTGGCCGGGTCTTCGGGGTCCACGTGGCAGACGAGCTGCTTCCCGTTGGCGAGGCCATTGACCATGATCGGCGCCATCGACTCCTGGTGCGTCACCGGCCAGTCGGGCCGCCCGTCGACGTGCACCATGAGCTGGAGCTCCATCACATGGTTCAAGCCGACCTTGTTCCCGGTGTCGGTGAAGTTGTGGATGACCGCCGTCCCCTTGAGTCCGGTCGAGCGGAGTCGTGACGTATCGCCGGAGTTCGCCATGTTCTTCATGAACGAGGCCGCGTTGGCGGTGCCCGTCGCCATGTCCTTGGTGGTCGGCATCTTGGGCATGTCGCGGATGATCTGGCCCCAGGACTTGTCGCTTCCGTCGTCCTTGGGGGGCTTCTTCTCCTTGTCCTTCTTGAACAGTCCCACGGCGTCAGCTCCTTGTGCGGCGGCCGTTCCTTCCCGGCATCAAACCGCGCCCCGGGCGGTGGCGCCTGAGTAAGCGGTACTCAAAAGGCCAAGCGGGAAATGAGTAGGCCCTACTCAGGCGGCCCGGCCCCGGTGCAGGCACCCTGGGACCAACGGCGGGCGAACGCCCCCGAACGGACATCCAGGAGGCACCCCGGTGGGATTCTTCAAGAACATCAAGAGCACCATGGGCAGCGCGACCGAGGCCGCCAAGTACAGCAAGCAGATGGGGAACGAGATCTCCGGCATCCAATCCGGTGAGCTTGGCTACGACCCCAACGACCCCGCGTTCGCCCCGATCGAAGGCGTCGACTGCGACACCTACGCCCGGATCATGGGCGGGCTCCAGAAGAACAGTGTCATGGGCCCGGAGAACGTCGAGGCGTACGCGGTGAACAACGGCGTCAAGCCCGGCACCTGGGGTGACGTCTCGATGGGCTGGACCCAGCGGATGCAGCAGTACCAGCACGTCGCCAACCGCATCGGCACGCTCATGTCCCAGGCGGCGATGTAGCCGCTGCGTCACCCGGGACCGATCGCACTCAAGCTCCGGAACAGGAGGAACCGACCGTGGGCTTCTTCAAGGACATCAAGAGCACTCTCGGCAGCGCGACCGAGGCCGCCAAGGCGGCGCCGGCGGCCAAGCAGGCCGCCGAAGCCCAGGCGGACTCGCTGCAAGCCGGGCTCACGCCCGACACCGTCGACGCCAACGACCCCGGCTTCGAGCCCGTCGAGGGCGTCACGCTCGAGCAGTACGCCAAGCTGTGCAAGGCGGTGGCCGGCGCGGGGCTGAAGGACGAGGCCGAGGTCGACCAATGGGCCGAGCAGCAGGGCCTCCAGGCGGGCCAGTTCAAGCGGGTCAGCGACGAGTTCACCAAGCGCATGGGCACGAACCGGGCGCTCACCAACCGGTTCGGCATGCTCTACGCCCAGGGCTGACACCGCACCCGCACGGAATCGTAGGAGTGATGGGCGCCGGCGACCGCACCGGCGCCCACGCTTTTGTCCCCCTTTGGACTTCCCAAGGGGCACGTTCGGTGGCAAAGTGGTCAGCGGTGGCCGCCAGCTCGCACGATGCGCGCCTCCAGCAACTGCTCGACGCGATGCTCAGCATCGGTTCTGACCGGAGCCTCCCGACGGTCCTGCGGAGGATCATCGAGTCGGCCTGCAAGCTGGTAGACGCGAGATACGGGGCCCTCGGGGTCCTCGGCGACGACGGCCATATGAGCCAACTCGTCACCTTCGGCGTCGACGAGGCGACGCACGACGCCATCGGCCAGCTCCCCGAGGGCAAGGGGATCCTCGGAGTGCTCGTCAACGACCCGCGGCCGATCCGGCTCCGCGATCTGTCCGAGCACCCCCAGTCGTCCGGCTTCCCGGACACCCATCCGCGGATGCGGTCGTTCCTCGGTGTGCCCGTCCGCGGCCGCGACGCGGTCGGGAGCATGTACGTCACCGAGAAGCAGGGCGCCGACGAGTTCTCCGAAGAAGACGAACGGCTGGCGGTTGCGCTCGCCGCCTCGTCCGCGGTCGCCATCGACAACGTCACGCTGCAGCGTCGACTCGAGAACGTGGCGGTGCTCGAGGACCGCGAGCGGATCGCGCGCGAGCTGCACGACAAGGTCATCCAGCGCCTGTTCACCGCCGGGATGACGCTCCAGACGACCCTGCCGCTCGTCACGCGGGGAGACGTGGCGGATCGGATCGGTGGCGCGGTCGACGAGCTCGACACGACGATCCGCGATCTCCGCAACGCAATCTTCGCGCTCGAGGCGTCGTCGCGGCGCGGTGTGCGGGTCGACATCTTCGCCTGCACCGACGAGGCGCGTCATGCGCTCGGGTTCTCGCCCGAGCTGCGGATCGACGGCCCGATCGACCTGGTCGTGCCGGACGAGACCGCCGAGCATCTCCTCGCGACATTGCAAGAAGCGCTGTCGAACGTAGCCCGGCACGCGGATGCGTCGAGCGTGGAGGTCGCGGTCGAGTCAGGGGCAGACATCGTGCTGCGCGTGGTCGACGACGGCATGGGCCTTCCCGAGCGAGTCGACGGAGGACGCGGCTTGCACAACATGGAACGCCGGGCGGAAGGGCTCGGCGGGAGCTTCGTCGCGCAGCGCGGCCCGGAGGGCGGGACGATCGTGGAGTGGCGGGTGCCGCTTCCGTGACGCGGCTCAGCGCGCGGCGTCGCGCGACGGCATCGACATTGCGTGCGTGCCGGTGCCACCGCTCTCCAGCGTCGCCGCCACCGCCACGAGGAAGCGGCGCACGCGGGACTCGGTGAGACGCTGGCGGGTGAGGGCGTCGCGTGCGCTCGCCTCAGTCGACTCCGTCTCGTAGGTCCCGCGGAAGCTCAGATGGGACCATCGCGGGGGCACCGGCTCGAGGCGGAGGTCGCCGTCGAGCCGGGCGAAGGGACCGCTGTCGACGCTCCACCGAAGAGGCAGGACGACGGCGTGGTCGAGCGACCGGGCGGGACCGAACTCGACGGTCGTCAGCGCGGCCGGTCCGACCGCCGCCCGGGCATGCTCGGCGAGCCACGGCGTGCGCCCGGAGACCAGCACCATCCCGGCCGGCTCGAAACGCTCGGCGACGGGGACGAAGTCCTGCACCAGCGGCATGAGCGGCACGGTAGGGATGGGTTCCCGGCTGAGGTAGGGCCGAAGGTCACCCATCGGGCGCCTCCGGCGGGGCCGGCATGGACGGTGGCGACGCGGGCAATGATGGGGGTCCGATGCCCTTCCGCGACCGGCGCGAGGCAGGTCGACAGCTGGCCGAGCGGGTCTCGGGCCTACGGGACTCGTCGCCGCTCGTCCTCGGTCTGCCGCGCGGTGGGGTTCCGGTCGCGTACGAGGTCGCGGAGGCGCTCGGCGCACCGCTCGACGTCCTGATCGTCCGGAAGCTCGGTGTCCCGTACCAGCCGGAGCTGGGGATGGGCGCTGTCGGCGAGGACGGCGTACGCGTCCTGAACCCCGACGTGCTCCACCATGCCGGCGTGTCCGAGAGCCAACTCGCCGAGGTCGAGACGCGTGAGCGCGCCGAGGTCGAGGAGCGCGCAGTGCGACTGCGAAGCGGGCGGCCGGCGCTCCCGCTCGGGGGCCGCACGGTCATCATCGTCGACGACGGTCTCGCGACGGGTGGAACGGCGCGAGCGGCCATCCGGGTGGCGCGCGAGCGCGGCGCAGAGCGGGTCGTGCTGGCGGTACCCGTCGCGCCACGCGAGACGGTGGCGTCGCTGCAGCGCGACGCCGACGACGTCGTCTGCGTCGAGATGCCGGAGCCGTTCTTCGCGATCGGAGGCTGGTACACCGACTTCTCGCCGACGTCGGAGCACGAGGTCGTCGAGCTGCTCAACGCGACCCGGGACACCGCCGACGGAGCCGGCGCGGCCGACGACGAGATCGAGCAGGCGATCAACGAAGACGTCGAGATCCCGGCCGGGCCGCGGCGACTCCCGGGGCAACTGACGGTTCCCGTCGGTGCCTTCGGGCTCGTCGCGTTCGCGCACGGGAGCGGCAGCGGCCGGCACAGCCCGCGCAATCAAGCGGTGGCACGCGCGCTCAACGATGCGGGACTCGGAACGCTGCTGTTCGACCTCCTTTCGCCGGACGAGGAGGCCGACCGCGCGAACGTTTTCGATATCCCCTTGCTCGCCGATCGCCTTGGTGCGGCGACGACGTTTTTGCTCGACGCGCCTGCGGTCCGGGCTCTTCCGCTCGGGTACTTCGGCGCCAGCACCGGCGCGGGCGCGGCGCTGTGGGCGGCGGCCGAGCCCGGATCTCCCGTGCAGGCGGTCGTGTCGCGCGGCGGTCGGCCCGATCTCGCGCGCGACCGGCTCGACGACGTGCGCGCGCCGACACTCCTGATCGTGGGTGGGAACGACGACGCCGTGCTCGAGCTCAACCGTGAGGCGGCGGGGCGGCTCCGCGGCGAGCATCGCATCGAGGTCGTCCCGGGAGCGACCCATCTGTTCGAGGAACCGGGCGCGCTCGACGTCGTGGCCGACCTCGCCTCGGACTGGTTCGTGGAGCACTTGACGCTCAACCGCCCGTAGGCTTCGGCCCTTGGACGTCGTGCGGTTGAAGACCGTCGACGCGTTCGTCGTGTTCGACCTCGACGACTCGCCGCACAGCGCGGGCGGAACGCGCCTCGCCCCTGACGTCACCGAGCGCGAAGGCGCGCTGCTCGCCCGGGCGATGACGTACAAGTTCGCCGTGCTGGGGCGTCCGCTGGGTGGCGCCAAGGGGCTGGTTCGGGCGCGGCCGGACGAGCGGGCAGCGGCCATGGCCCGCTACTGCGAGGAGATCCGACCGCTCGTGGACGGGCGGAGGTTCCTGACCGGTCCCGACCTCGGGACCTACGAGGCCGACTTCGCTCCGCTGCGCTCCGCCGACTGGGAGCCGCACGTCCTCAACTCCACGGTGCACGGCGTGGCGTTCGAGGACGTGCTCACCGGCTTTGGGGTTGCCGTGGCGGCCGACGCCGCACTCGGCGGGCTCGACGGGCGGACGGTTGCCATCGAGGGCTTCGGCAAGGTCGGCGCCGGTGTCGCCCGGGAGGTCACGCGCCGGGGCGCCCGGGTCGTCGCCGTCTCGACCGTTGCCGGCTGCGTGATCGACCCCGATGGGCTCGGCCTCGACGAGCTGTGGGAGGCGCGTGCCGCGCACGGTGACCGGCTGGTCACGGAGCTGGGGCGGGCCTGCCTGCCGCTCGACGCCCTCTTCGAGGCCGACGCCGACGTGCTCGTGCCCGGCGCGCGACCCGGTGTGCTCGACGAACGGCGCGCCGCCAGTGTGGCGGCGCGCGCCGTCGTCCCGGCCGCCAACGTGCCGTACACCGCGGGCGGGCTCCGGCGTCTCGAAGCCCGCGGCGTCCAGGCCCACGCCGACTTCGTCTGCAATGCGGCCGCGGTCGTCGGCTACACGTCGGCAGCGAGCGCGACGCAGCAGCAGGTGCTCGATCACGTCGATCGGACGATCAGCGAGCTCGTGCGCGTGTGCGCAGCCGACGAGCGCGGCCAGTTCGCAGCCGCGACGAAGATCGCAGAGGAGTTCCTCCGGACCTGGCGGCCGGACGACGCCGAGCCGCCGGGCCCGCCGCTGGCGTAGGGGCCACCGGCTCGGGGGAAGGCTGGGGCCGAGCAGCGCGTTCTACCGCGAAGTCGCGAGTCCTCTCCGACCACGGAGGCGCAGATGCCTGACCCTCGGGACCGAGTCCGCATCGAAGACGGGCCCAAGCGGGTCCGCACCTCCCTCGGCGGCGAGCTCGTCGCCGACACGACCCGGCCCAAGCTTGTCTGGGAGGTCCCCTACTACCCCGCCTACTACTTCCCGCGCGAGGACGTCCGCATGGAGCTCCTGACGCCGAGCGGTCAGATACAGCACTCGACGAGCCGGGGCGACGCCCACCACTTCACCATCAAGGGCGGCAAGCGGGAGGCCGAGCACGCCGCCTGGCACTACCCCGAGTCGCCCGTCGAAGAGCTCCGCGGCCTCATCCGCTTCGACTGGGACGCCATGGACGGCTGGTTCGAGGAGGACGAGGAAGTCTTTGTCCATCCCCACGACCCGTACTCACGAATCGACATCTTGCACAGCTCGCGTCACGTGCAAGTCGAGGTGAACGGGGTCACGGTTGCGGACACTCACCAACCGACGCTGCTGTTCGAGACGGGTCTCCCGACCCGCTACTACTTCCCCAAGCTCGACGTACGGCTCGACCTGCTGAAACCGACGGACACGACGAGCGGCTGCGCGTACAAGGGTTTCGCCCGCTACTGGTCGGTCGAAGCCGGCGGCGAGACATTCGAGGACCTTGCATGGTCGTACCCGACCCCGTTCCCCGACAACGTCAAGATCGCCGGCCTCGTCGCGTTCTACAACGAGAAGGTCGACCTCGTCATCGACGGCGAGCGCCAGCAGCGCCCCCAGACCCACTTCTCGTAGGGCAGGCGCCTCGCTCTCCGGCTCGGGGCGGGGGCTAGTCCGCCGAGGGCTTTGCGGTCGCGCCGTTGGCGGCCAGCTTCGAGGCCGTCTCGTCGGGGATCGTGACGACCCAGCGACGCTGCTCGAGGCGGGAGCGCTCGAGCACGACGGTCCCGCCGTCGGTCCCCGCGCTCGTGACATGCACGACCCACCGATCGCCCTGGTCGACCACGCTCGAGAAGGCGTGACGCTCGCCCGGTGACACCGGACCGAGGGCGAGGCGGCTCCCGCCGTCGCTGCCGGTGACGTAGACGTCGACCGGATACGGCGTCGGGTTGTCGATCGTCACGTGGTCGACGTACCCCGGACCCTGCACCGCCGCCAGCACGCCGAGGATGATCACGACGGCGAGCACGACGCCCGCGGCCATCATCGCGATGTCGCGACCCACCCGGGTCGGGGCTTCTTGCGGCCGTGCGGGAGTGAGGACAGGACTCACGCCGCCCCAGACTATGCGCCGTCAGCGGTGCGGCAACTCGCGCCCTTGCATGCGCGGAGGGCAGCGAGCTGCTTGGCGAGATCCTGGACCAGCTTGGGATCGGCGGTGGTCACGATGTTGTGCAGCTCGTCGGGATCGGCCCGCAGGTCGTAGAGCTGGCGCTCGCCGGTGACGTATTCGACGTAGGTGTAGCGATCGGTCCGGAGCGCGGCGTACTCGGGGAGGCCGAGGGGCTGGAACTGACCCCGCCGGACCGCCGGCGCCTGCGGGCCGGTGTTCGGCGTCCCGGTATTCGGCGGACTCGTATCGTTGTCGGGATCTTGTTGCGAGGGCGCGCCGGCGTTTCGTCGGCCCTGCCGCCGACGGCTTTCCGCGTAATGTTCGACGAGCACGGCCTTGCGCTCACTGTCGGGCTTCTTGCCGTGCATCTCGGACACGAGCGACCGGCCGTTCACGAAGCTCGGTGTCTTGGCTCCACCCAGGTCGGCGAATGTCGGCGCGAGGTCGATGTTCATTGCGAGGTCGTCCACCTTCTTGCCCGCGGGGACGTCGGGCCCGCGGACGACGAGGGGCACGTGGATGTCCTCCTCGAACGCCGTCATCTTTCCCGGCGGCAGGCGGTGCTGGCCGAGGTGGAAGCCGTTGTCGGAGCTGAAGACGATGTACGTGTCGTCGAGCTGGCCGGTCTTCTGGAGCGTGTCGACCACGTTCTCGAGCATGTCCTCGACGCCCAGCATGCTCTGGAGCCGTTTCCGGTACAGCTGGTCGATGGTCGCGATCTGCTGGTCGTCGAGGAGAGGACGGCTCTGGAGCCACTGCGGCTCGGCGCTCATGTCCGCCTCGTTGAACGACGGCGTGCGCGGCGCCTGCACGCCCGGGAACGCGTCGACGTAGCGGGGTGCCGGGGTCGCCGGCTGGTGCGGGACGTACGGCGCGACGTAGAGGAAGAACGGCTTGTCACCCTTGTGCTGGATGAACTCGCTCGACTTCTGCGACAGGACATCGACGAGATAGTCCTGCGGGCTCGACCCGTACCGGACGAGCTTGCCGTTCTCGTTGAGCCGGTAGTTGTACTCCGAGTACGGGTTGCCGCCGCTCGTCGGGCTGTCCCACTCGTCCCAACCCGGCGGCACGAAGGTCGGGTCCACGGTCTCCGGGTACCCGTTGAGGTACTTGCCGAGGAGGCCGGTCCGGTAGCCGGCGTCGTGCATCCACGTGGCGAGGGTCGACTTCTCGTCGCCGTTGGCGTGGAACTTCTCGTACCCACCGGTCGGCGGAAGGTTGCCGAGCACGTCGTGCTCGTGCACGTACTGGCCGCGCAGGATCGACGACCGCGACGGGCAGCACAGCGAGTCGGTGACGAAGAAGTTCGAGAAGGTCGTCCCCTTCTGCGTGAGCAGCGAGTTGACCTTCGGGAACCGCGACGGGTCGAGGTAGGAGGTGAGATCGAGGTCGTCGGTGAGGATGAACACGACGTTGGGCTTCTTGGCCGACTTGGCCGCCGGAACCGACGCCCCGGCCGGCATGGTCAGGCCGACGACAATTCCCACTGCGGCCACCACGACGACCAGGGACCGTGCCGGGCGATGCATGCTCATACGGCGAACTGTCGCGGGCGGCGGTGAGCGGACGGTCAGGCCGACGTCAGGTCCCGATGATGCGTCCCTGGTGCGCAATAGGTGCGCACGACGCACGCATCAGGAGAAGTGCTCGATGAGCGCCCGGGCGTAGTAGTCCTCCCAGGATCCCGCCGGCTTCTGCTCGGTGTACTCCTTGTCGAGCCGGACCAGCATGTAGACGAGCTCGCTGCGGACCGGTGTCGCGCCAAGCAGGTCGGGCAGCTCGGAGAGACGGACGAGCCAGTCCGCGTACCACGAGGCCCAGTCGTCGTCGGCGCCGTCGACGATTCGGTAGACGCGATGGTGCGTCTCCCCCGCCTCGTGGAGCAGCTCCCCGATCTTCGTCGCCGTGTCAGCCATCACGATCCTCGTCTCGCCGTACGTGGGCAACCCTAGACTTCGTTCGCCGTGCCGGAGCACGTCTCGTTCGGAAGCCTGGCCATCGTCATCATCGGCCCCTCTCTCGCGCCGGAGCCGCCGGACGCCACCACACCCGAGTGACGACACCGAAGCTCACCGTCGACGCGCGGCGCATCCTGTGGGCGCAGGCGCTGCGCGCGTTCGCATACGGGTTCGGTGCCGTGCTCCTCGGGTCGACGCTCGACCGCGAGGGCTTCTCGTCGGGCGAGGTCGGGCTCGTCCTCGCGGCCGTCGTGGCCGGGACCGTGATCTCATCCCTCGCCGTCGGACGGTGGGGTGACCAGGTGGGCCGCCGCCGGTCGTATGTCGTCCTCTACCTGGCGCTGGCGGCGACCGGGGTCGTATTCGCCGTCTCCGACCAGGTGTGGGTGCTGGGCGCGGTCGCGCTGACAGGCGCGCTGTCGACCGAGGTCGTCGAGTCCGGCGCGTTCACATCGCTCGAGCAGTCCATGCTGGCCACCGACCTGACCGGCCGGGCGCGGATCCGAGGGTTCGGCGTGTACAACGCGGTGGCGACCGCGGCCGGATCGGTCGGCGCGCTCGCCGCCGGCGGCCCCGACCTGCTTCGTCGCGTGTGGTCGGACACACCCCCCGATCAGCGCTTCTTTCTCGTGTTCGTCCCCGTGGCGCTCGGCGGCGCCGCGGTGGCGTGCACTCTTTCCCGTCTCGTCGAGGCCGCACCGGAGCCGTCAGCGTCGCGGGCCTCGTCGGGCTTGGAGCGTTCGCGCCCGACGGTCTTGAAACTGGCGGGGCTGTTCGCGCTGGACAGCTTCGGCGGAGGGTTCGTCGTGCAATCGTTCATCGCGTACTGGCTCACAGTGCAGTTCGACGCGTCGATCGGCGTGCTGGGCGTCGTGTTCTTCGCCGTGGGCTTGCTGCAGACGGCGTCGTTCCTCGCTGCGACACGCCTGGCCGAACGGTTCGGGCTCCTGCGCACGATGGTGTTCACGCACCTGCCGTCCAACGCGCTGCTCATCGCCATCCCGCTTGCACCAAACCTCCCCGTCGCGGCGCTCCTCCTGTTGGGACGCACCGCGCTCGCGCAAATGGACGTGCCGACCCGCCAGGCATACGTGATGGCGCTCGTCGACGCCGAGGAGCGGACACCAGCGGCGGCGGTGACGAACACGGCGCGCTACGTCGTGCGGCCGGTGGGCCCCGCGCTCGCGGGCCTCAGCCAGTCCATCGCGTTCGGCCTGCCGTTCTTCCTCGCCGGCGGCATCAAGAGCCTGTACGACGTCGTGCTGTGGCGATGGTTCCGTACCGTGCCGGTGCCCGACGAGCCAGCACCAGCGCAGCGCGACGCCCGGAAATAGGGTTCGCTCGTCGCGGAGGCGACAAGGAGGGATTGTGGCGCGCCCCGAGGTGTGGACCACCGGCATCCCGTGGCCGGGTGCGATCGAGCGGGCGGCCTCGCGGGCCGAGGCGGCGGGCTTCGACGGGCTCGCGGTCGTCGACTCGCAGAACCTCGCCGGCGATCCGTACGTCGGCCTCGCGCTCGCGGCGCGGGAGACCGACCGCCTCCGCCTCGGCACCGCGGTGACGAACCCGGTGACCCGCCACCCGGCCGCGACCGCCGCCGCGGCCGTGACGCTGCAAGCCGCGTCGGCGGGCCGGTTCGTGCTCGGCATCGGGCGCGGCGACTCCGCGCTCGCGCACCTCGGTCGGGCGCCGGCGCCGGTGGCGGAGTTCGAGCGCTACCTCGCCGTGCTCCAGGTGTACCTGCGCGGGGACGAGGTCGACTTCGATGATCTCGGCTTCCACGAGGGCGTTGCTCCTCCGGTCGAAATGCTCGGGCTTGCGAACGCGCCCGCGGCGAGCCGCCTGCACTTCCTCCCGCCGGATCTGCCCAAGGTGCCAGTCGAGGTGGCCGCCACCGGACCGCGTGTGCTCGGAGCCGCCGCTCACCACGCCGACCGTGTGCTGCTCGCGTTGGGCGCGGATCCAGAGAGGGTGCGGTGGGGCATCGACACGGTCCGCGCCGCCGGCGGGACCTCGGTCGGGTCGTTCGTAAACGTCGTCGCGCACCCCGATGTCGAAATCGCGCGGAAGCTGGCGAGCGGGGGCGTCGCCACGTTCGCGCGCTTCCAGGTGATGCACGGCACCGTCAGTGGACCGCTCGAGCCGGACGAGCACGACTCCTTCGAGGCCGTCCACGACGCGTACGACATGACGAAGCACACGCAGGTCGGGTCACCGCAGGCGGCGACGCTCGGGCCGGAGTTCATCGACCGCTTCGGGATCGTCGGGACCTCAGACATGTGCGCGCAGCGGATCCGGGAGCTCGTCGACCTCGGCCTCGACAAGCTCATCGTCACCGGACCCACGCTCGGCGCTGACCCGACCGAGGCGCGTGCCGCTCTCCAGCGATTCGCCTCGGAGGTGCTACCGGCGATCGGGGCCTGAGGCACGTCACACTGCAACCGCGTACGATCGGCCCGTGGACTTCCCCGTGATCTCGGCCGATTCGCACATCACCGAGCCGCCGGATACGTACGTCGACCGCATCGACGCCAAGTGGCGCGACGAGGCGCCGCACCTCGAGTTCATGGGTGACGACGTCGGCGACCTGTTCGTCATCCCGGGGATGAAGACGCCCGTTCCGATGGGGCTCGTCGCGGCCGCGGGCAAGCCCGCCGAGGAGATCCGCGTCAGCGGCGTCCGGTTCGAGAGCCTGCACCGCGGCGGATGGGACCCGGAAGCCCGCCTCGCGGACCAGCAGCGCGATGGCATCGCGGCCGAGGTGCTGTATCCGACCGTCGGCATGCAGCTCTGCAACCACAAGGACTTCGACTACAAGAAGGCCTGCTTCGACGCGTACAACCGCTGGATCGCCGAGTACTGCTCGGGCCGGACGGACCGGCTCCTCGGTTGCGGGCAGACCGCGATGCGTTCACCCGAGGACGGCATCGAGGACCTCAAGGCGATCGCCGCGCTCGGCCTGCGCGGCGTGATGATGCCAGGAAATCCCGCGGTCGAGGACTACGACTCCCCCGTGTACGACGCGTTCTGGGAGACAGCCGTCGAGCTGGAGCTACCGCTGTCGTTCCACATCCTCACGACTCGGGACACGACACCGACACGCGGCCCGCGCATGAACATGTTCCTGTCGGTGGTGCGCGGCTGTCAGGACATCATGGGCACCCTCGTACTCGGCGGCGTCTTCGAGCGACACCCGGGCCTGAAGGTCGTGTGCGTCGAAGCCGACGCGGGGTGGGTGCCGCACTACATGTACCGGCTCGACCACGCGTACAAGCGCCACCGGTACTGGCTGCCGCCCGGTCAGGAGCTGTCGCGGCTGCCGTCCGAGTACTTCGCCGAGCACATTTACGTGACGTTCCAGGACGACTGGGTCGCGTTCAAGACCGCAGACTTGTTGAACTGGCACCGGCTCATGTGGGCGAACGACTTCCCGCACAGTGATTCCACGTGGCCGTGGTCGCAGGAGATGCTCGAGGACCACGCCGGCGCCCTGTCGGACGAGCAACGCCGGGCGATCCTCTCCGAGAATGCCGCCTCGCTCTACCGCATCGACGCCGCCGCGCTCGCAGTCTGAACGAACGCTCGACAACCGGGGGTAGCGCGGAGCGCGCGCTACCCCCGACGAGTTCCAGGTGTCAGGCCTGCAGCCGCTCGGCCAGGAGGGCTTTCCCTTGCTCGGCGCCCTTGCGGCTGGTCTCCTGCGCGCGGCGGAAGAACTCGGCCAACTCCTGGTCACCGTCGCGTTCGGCGTCATCGACATAGGTCTCGAGTCGGAGCGTGTTGCTCAAACACTGCTCGACGAACCAGATGACGTTGTATGTCTTGTCCTTCGTCCCGGTGATCGTCCGTCCTTCTGTGGCCATCGATCCTCCTCAGTCCGTCGTTCGCGTTCCGCCTACCCAATGGCGCCGCTACGGATTGACTGATGGACGTTTTCTTGCTCACCGCGTCGGGAACAAGAGAGAGCGACACGGCAAAGGAGAGACGAGCATGGAAGGCAAGACGGACGACATCAAGGGCCGTGCCAAGGAAGCGGCAGGCGACTTGACTGACGACGAAGAACTCCAGCGCGAAGGCAAGGTCGACCGCGCCGCCGGCTCGGTGAAGGAGAAGCTCGAGCAGGCGAAGGAGAAGGGCGAGGAGTTCGTCGACAAGGCGAAGGACCGGCTCCAGCGCAAGTAACCGGCACCACCCCGAACACCGCGCCGGCACGCCCGGCGCGGTATTCGCGTCACGGCGACGTCTGGGCAGGGTCCGTCACCGGCGGCGCTGTCGTATTCGGCGTCGTCGTCGGTGGCGGTGGCGTCGTCGGCGGCGGTGGCGTCGTCGTCGGTTCTGCCGTCGCCGCCGTCGGCGGTGGAGCCGGTGGGTTGGGCTCGATCGGCACGCCGGGAGTCCCCGCGTCGACCTGCGGAGGCGCGGTGCCTAGAGGATGGGCCGTGGTCGCCGGCACGGGGAACGGCGTGAACGCTGCCGATGTGACGGGTGGCTTCGTGCGCGCCTTGGCCGGGTCGTCGAGAACATGCGTCAGCGCGGTCACGCCCATGAATCCGACCCCGAACGCCAGGACACACCCGAAGACGAGCGCCAGGCGCCGCGAGCGCGAACTGCCGTTGCCCTCTTCGCTCGACATCGCAACGGATGCACTCGTGTCACCCACGACGGGAGCATCGACTGCTTCCAATCGAGGAGCTGGCACGCTTCCAGCGTTCCGCAAGGATTCGGAGCGCTAAACCCTGACGAGGGCACCTCTCACGAGTGCTCCCGGTCGCGAATCACGCTGATCAGGCTGCCGCGGGTGACGATCTCGATCTGGCGTGCAGTCAGACGATGACGCATCGCATAGGTCTCGCCCTTGGACTCGTTCACGACCTCGACCGGCGCGTCGCTCCGGAGCTGTCCGGCCGGGTCGGCGATGGCCAGGACGTCGCCGGGCTCGACCCGGTCGTAGTCGCCCGGGTCGGCGAACGTCAGCGGGAGCACGGCGAAGTTCACGAGGTTCTGCCAGTGGATCCGGGCGAACCCCCGCGCGAGCACGGCCCGCAGCCCGAGGTACCGGGGGACGATGGCCGCGTGCTCGCGGCTCGAGCCCTGCCCGTAGTTGTCGCCGCCGACGACGAAATGGTCTCCTGACTCGCGTGCACGCCGCGGGTACGTCTCGTCGACGATGTCGAAGGCAAAGTCGGCCATCGCCGGGATGTTGCTGCGGTACGGGAGGACGCGCGCACCCGCCGGCATGATCTCGTCGGTCGAGATGTCGTCGCCCACCTTCAGGAGTACCGGACCCGCCAACCGGGGCGGGAGCGGGTCGAACTCCGGGAGGGACACGATGTTCGGGCCCTTCTCGAGCGCCACGTCGTGCCCGTCCACAGGAGGCACGAGCATCTCGGTGTTGACGTAGCTGCGCTGCGGCTCCTCATAGCGCGGGTGCGGGAAGCCGAGGTCGCGCGGGTCGGTGATCACGCCGGTGAGGGCGGCGGCGGTCGCCGTCTCCGGGCTGCACAGGTAGACCTGATCCTCCTTCGTCCCGGAGCGCCCGGGGAAGTTGCGCGGGAACGTGCGCAGGCTCGCGCGCCCGGTGGCGGGCGCCTGCCCCATGCCGATGCATCCATTGCAGCCGGCCTGGTGGAGACGCGCGCCCGCGGTAACCAGATCGAGGAGCCAGCCCTCGGCAGCGAGCGCCTCGAGGGTCTGGCGTGATGTCGGGTTGACGTCGAACGACACGCGATCCTGCGTCTGACGCCCGGCCACCATCATTGCCGGCACCGCGAAGTCACGGAGTCCGGGGTTCGCCGAGGAGCCGATGACGACCTGGTAGACGTCTCGGCCGGCGACCTCGCGCACCGGCACCACGTTGCCGGGGCTCGACGGGCAGGCGATGAGGGGTTCGAGCGCCGCGAGGTCGATCTCGTCCTCGCGGTCGTACGTCGCGTCCGCGTCGGCGACGAGCTCGCGCCAGTCGTGCTCCCGACCCTCGGACCCGAGGAACCGGCGAATTTCGTCGTCTGACGGGAACACGGTGGTCGTCGCCCCCAGCTCGGCGCCCATGTTCGCGATCACGTGGCGATCCATCGCTGACAGCTGCGCGATCCCCGGCCCGTGGTACTCGATGATCCGTCCGACGCCGCCGTCGACGCCGTGGCGTCGCAGCATCTCGAGGATCACGTCCTTGGCACTCACCCACTCGGGGAGGGAACCCACGAGGCGGACCCCCCAGATCTCCGGCATCACGAAGTAGAAGGGCTCGCCCGCGATCGCGAGCGCGACCTCGAGCCCTCCTGCACCGATCGCGAGCATCCCCAGCGAGCCGGCGGCACACGTGTGGCTGTCCGAGCCGAGCATCGTCTGGCCGGGCACGCCGAAGCGCTGCATGTGCACTGCGTGGCTCACGCCGTTGCCGGGCTTGCTGAACCAGATCCCGAACCTTTGGCACGCGCTCCGCAGGAAGACGTGGTCGTCGGCGTTGCGGAAGTCGGTCTGCAGGACGTTGTGGTCGACGTACTGCGCCGACAGCTCCGTTTGGGTGCGGTCGAGGTCCATCGCCTCGAGCTCGAGCATGACCATGGTCCCCGTCGCGTCCTGGGTGAGCGTCTGGTCGACGCGGATGCCGATCTCGCTGCCGGCGGTCATGTCGCCCTCGACGAGGTGGGCGGCGATCAGCTTCTGAGCAACGTTGTGGGCCATGGCGTCTCCAAGCATGGTGCCAGACGCCCCCCCGTGCGGGCGGGCTCCGTTTCCTCGATCACCAGCGGGGGTAGCAACACCTGAGAGAGACCGGAGAGCGATGAACATCGTCGAGCGAGGCGTGCGGCGCGTCGACACGTACCAGCAGCGCCATCGGCAGGCCGCATTCGTGTTTGGCGTGGTCAAGAAGTTCGGCGACGACCGAGCGGGCTCGCTCGCCGCCCTGATCGCGTACTACGGGTTCCTGGCCCTCTTTCCTCTCCTCCTGCTCCTGGTGACGATCCTCGGGTTCGCGCTCGAGCACAGCCCCGACCTCCGGCACCGTGTCGTCGACTCGGCGCTGGCGGACTTCCCCATCATCGGCGACCAGATCGCGAAGAACGTGCACTCGCTGCGCGCGACCGGCCTCGGCTTGGTGATCGGCCTGGTTGGGCTGGCGTGGGGCTCGCTGGGATTCACGCAGGCCGGGCAGCACGCCATGGCCCAGGTCTGGAACGTGCGGGGCAGCGACCGGCCGGGGTTCGTGCCACGGCTGGTTCGGGGCTTGTCGGTGATCGGCGTGCTCGGTCTCGGCGTGATGGCGACCACGGCGCTCTCCAGCGTGGGCGTGTTCAACGACACCGCCCTCATCCTGCGGGCGGCGACGCTCGTCCTCTCGTTCGCGCTCAACATCGTGATCTCGCTGGTTGCATTCCGCCTGCTCACACCGGCGAGCGTTCCGTCGGACGATCTGCTGCCGGGCGCCGTGCTGCTCGGGGCGGCGTGGAGTGTGCTCCAGCTCGTCGGCGGGTACCTGATCAGTCAGAAGCTCCAACAGAGCAGCGAGATCTACGGGCTCTTCGCCATCGTCCTCGGGTTGATGTTCTGGCTCTATCTGACCGCGCAGATCAGCTTGTACGCCGCCGAGCTCAACGTCGTGCTGGCGCGGCGGTTGTACCCGCGCAGCATCACCCAACCCCCGCTGACCGACTCCGACCGCCGTGCGCTCCGCTACCTCGCCGAGCAGGAGGAGCGCCGCCCCGAAGAGCGCGTCCGAGTCGAATTTCTCGACGAACCCCACGCCGACCCCGGAGCCGGCACCAATCCACCCTCGACTGCCGCTACGGAACCGCCACGTGACCGACGCAACGATCGATCTCGCCCCCGTTCGACACGCCCCCCGGCTGGCACGAACGTTCGCCACTGAGACCCTCGCCCGGTGGTCCATCGGTGCCGAGGACGTCGAGGCCGTGCGCCTGGTGGTCAGTGAGCTGGTGACGAACGCGGTCCGCCACGCCCGGGCGAGCCAGTCGATCACACTCGAGCTGTCGCTCCACGACGACGTCGTGCGGCTGATGGTCTCCGACGGCAGTCCCTCCCCACCCGAACCGGGCGACCTGACATCGCAGACCGCCGAGGGCGGCCGCGGGGTCGAGCTCGTCGACGCCCTCGCCGACCGATGGGGCAGCGCGCCGCGGCGGGGAGGGAAGACCGTCTGGTGCGAGCTGAGAGCCACGCCGCGTATCGAGGTCTGAGCGTTCAACCCGGGATTCGGAGCACGACGAACGCGATGTCGTCGCGGGGTCGCCCGCCGTGGAAGTCGTTGAGGGTGCGCTCGACGGTTTTCACCGTGTCGTCGGCGCTGCTTCCCGCGCACGACTGCAGCGTGGCGCGCAGACGCTCGTCGCCGAAGAAGCCGTCGGCGCCGCGCGCCTCGGTGACGCCGTCCGTATAGAGCAGGAGCGCGTCACCGCGGTCGAGGCGCACCAGCCGGTCCACCGCCCCGAGCTCCGGGAAAGGGCCCAGGACCCGACCGGGCACGCCCACGGGCTCCACCGTGCCGTCTCCGCGCAGCGCGAGCGGCAGCGGATGGCCCGCGCACGAGATCGTGAGGCGCGCGCCGTCCCCTTCGGGGCGCAGCCGCACGTACGCGACGGTGCAGAACTGCTCGGGATGTTGACGGAGGACGGCTTCGTTCACAAGGTTCAACACGAGCCGGGGTCGTCTCGTTTGGATCGCGGCGGCGCGGGTCGTATACCGGACCAGGCCCGTCAACGCGGCAGCTTCCGGGCCCTTGCCGCAAACGTCGCCGATGACGATCGACCAGTCCCTTCGAGCGCTCTCGAACACGTCGTAGAAGTCGCCGCCGACGTCGCTGCCGTCTCCGGCGGCCTCGTAGTGCGCGGCGATTTCCAAGCCGTCGATGGACGGGAGATGCGGCGGGAGCAGGCTCCGCTGCAGCGTGCGGGCCAGCTGGGCGAGACCCGCCCGGCTCGTGCGCAACTCGCGTTCGGCTTCGGTGCGGTCGATGAACTGACCGACTTGCGCGCCGACCGCATCCATCATCTCGAGGAGGTCGTCATCCGGCTCGCGGATCTCCGGGGCGTAGAACTCCATCACGCCGAGCACGTCGCGCCCCCGACGGATGGGAACGGCGAAGCCGCCGTGGATTCCTACGGCAGCCGCGACCGCCGAGCGCGTGAAGGTCGGCTCGTCGGCGACGTCTGCGATCCACGCCGGCGCTCCGGTGGCCCAGACCTGCCCCGGAAGCGGGACGCCCGTGCGAAGGGTGGTGCGCGCCGTCACTTCCTCGAAGGCCTCGGCGTTGCTCTCCGGCGCGCGCCAGGTCGCGAGGCAGCGAAGGAGGGAGCTGTCGATGTCGAGGCCCCAGATGGCGCCCATGTCCCAACCGAGCGCCTGGCACACGGTCCGCAGCAGCCGCGGACTCGCCTCTTCGAGGGAGTGCGCCTCCCCGAGCGTGCGGGCGAGCTCGTACTGCACCCGCAGTCGGGCTTCGGCGCGCTGCCGGTCGGTGACGTCGAGCGACATCGAGACGACACCGACCAGTCGCCCGTCGTCGTGGAGCGGCGAGTCGACCGTGCGGACGGCGACGACCGATCCGTCCTTCCGCCGAACGGAGAAGTCACCTTCCCAGGTGCCCCCCGCCTCCAGCGCCTGGTAGATCTCGTGCGCGAGCTCCACCGGCACCGGGGCGGCGGCGAAGGCGCCGGAGTCGCGTCCGATCAGCTCGGACGACGGGCGCCCGTACAAGACCTCGGCGTACCGGTTGCACGACTGGATGACACCGGCGAGGTCCGTCGTGATGATGGACGCCTGGATCTCGTCGAAGAGGGGCGAGGCGAGGCGAGCCCACCCGGGCGCATCGGACGCAACCGTGCCCATGGGCCGCGCACCTCCCGGAAGCCCAGAGAGCAAGCCGTTCTGCAAACTCTAGCCACCGTGCTGCGCGGCCAAGGCTTGTGCCTCCACTCGGCAACGCGTGATACTCACCGGGCGCCGCCTCCGTGGGCCCGGTCCTGGGCACGGGCGATCGCAAACTCGCATCAGCGTATGAGGAGCGATGGCCGACCCCGTCTTTCGGGTTGACCTGCGACCGGCCGAGGGTGGGACGAACGTCGCGCTCGTCGGCGAGCTCGACGTGTCGACCGCCCCCGAGCTCCGGCAGCACGCGGACCGCATCGTCGACGCCGACGGCAACGTCTGGATCGACTGCACCGACCTGACGTTCGCGGACTCCTCAGGCCTCGACGCGATGCTGCGCCTCGCACAGGAGCTCCGAAAGCAACATCGCCGCGTGGTCGTGTCGAACGCTCGGCCGATGGTGCGGCGAGCGATGGAGGTCCTCCAGCTCACCGAGCTGGTCGAGCTGCAGTAGCGCCGCGCCGTCGGGCGAGCGCGTTACCGAGATCGCGCGGCAGCCTTCCCGCCCTTGCGGCCGGCGGCCTTCTTCTGACCACGGGTCGGCATGCACCGGCCACCCGTCGAGGGATCAGTGTCGCTCGTCGTAGTGCCGGAACCAGAGGTAGTCCGGGGAATCCTTGGTCGCGTCGTAGACGAGCACGTGCAGGTGCCCTGTCATCCCGGGCGCTGGTGAACAACCGTCCCGTATGCAGTACGCGAGCCCCTCGATGATGTGGCGCTCGGGCCAGCCGCGTTCGTACGAGATCTTCCGGTGCAGGATGCGCGCGCCGGAGGCCACGTCGACGCCGAAGATCCCTCCATGCCGGGTGTCGCCGGTGAGGTAGAGCCGGCCGTCCGGAGTGAAGGACCCGCCTTGGACGCGCCGGAGCGCGATCGGATCGCCGTCCGCGGTGCGCAGCGTGACGGACCGTGTGTGCCGGAGCTCGAATCGCCCGTGATCGAGGTGATGCTCGTATGCATCGAGATGGTCCGTGTCGAACGGCGACGAGTAGAGGAGACCGGTCACGGGGTCGACGGCGCACCACGGATTGCTCAGTCCCTGCGGGTCGACGGGCGCGCTGGCGACGAAGTGGAGGTCGGCGTCGAACACGCCGATGAGGGCGGGATCTGTGCCCTCCATGGCCAGGTACACATGACCGTCGACGGCGTCGCAGTCCCCGAAGTGATCGACTCCCTCGCGCGGGAACCCGACGCTGCGGACGCCGTTGGCGTCGGGATCGATCTGCGTCAGGTCCGCCTCGATCGGGAAGCGCCACAGCCGATCCGCCTGACTGATGAACCACCAGTCATCGGTGATCGCGACACCCTGAATGTGCATCGCCCACTCGGGCGCGGTGTGCTCGGGGTGGATCGACACCTCGGCGAGGGACCGGGGCCACCGGCCGGTCACGCCGTCTGGTCGTCGCGGGTCACCGGGCGGGCGGAGTCGGGAACCATCGACTCGATCTGATCGGCGAGGCGCTTGGCTTCGGCCCAGTAGACGCCCCAGCGAGGGTCGTCGACGGAGAGCAACCGGGCCTCTCCGACGGCCCCGTGCAGCTGGGAGAGCAACACGTCGATGCGTTGTGCCATCGGTCCGCCACCTCGATCGCACGAACGATCGCCGTCTGCCCTCGGTGCAGAGTCTCTCGGCGGACCTTCTCAGGTGTCAAGGGTGGTGTCCCGAACGGGCGCGAGAAGGCCCCGGACTCGTCCGGGGCCTTCCAGCAGCTGTGTGCTTGCGGCTACACGTCCGCGGGACGCGCGATGAGGTAGACGAACACCCCGAGGATGGGGAAGAAGAGGATGAAGAGGAACCACAGCGCCTTCGCCATGCCGTGGTGGTCCGTCCGGCGGAAGTTGTCGACGAACGCCCAGAGGATCACGAAGAGCACGAGGACGAAGAGCGAGAAGAGGACGAGCGTCCAGAAGACGCTCAGCAGCGGATAGTCATAGGCGAGCACAGGGGTCTCCTGTCGGTGGACGGTGTACCGATTGCGACCCTACGAACACCCCCGTGCCTCGGCATCACCCGAACGGGGTGATCCACTTTCGGCTGTGCCCACTTGGGCGGTTTGTCCGTGCGTCGGGATGGAGACACTCCAGCGGTGCTCGCCTCCCTGAAGACCTCGCTGCAGAGGTCGCCGACCGTCCGTTCGGCCTACGCAAGGGTTCGGTCAGTGCACGACCGGTACGAGGGCGGGAAGCTCTTCGACAACGTCGACGAGTACGCGCAGGCGCTGTACAGCAAAGCAAGCGACGGCGCGGTGCTGCGCACGCACGATGGGCTGCGGATCGCGATCCGCCGCAACCTCTGGGACGCCGAGATCGTGCGCGAGATCTTCTTCCGCCAGCCCTACACCCGCCCGCTGCGTCTCCCGCCGAACCCGGTCGTCGTCGACGTCGGCGGCTACATCGGCGACTTCGCCCTGTTCGCCGTGAAGTACCTCGGTGCGGCACGAGTCGTCGCCTACGAGCCGACGCTCGAGAACTTCTCGATGCTCACGCGCAACGTCGAGCTGAACGGGTACGCCGACCGCATCACCGCGGTGCAGAAGGCGGTGGGGACCTCGGGAGAGCTGGTGCTCAACGTGCAGCAGCTGGACGGCGAGGAGGTCCACGTCTCGTCGTACTGGTACCCGGAGGCAGAGCAGCGCACCATTCCGAGCGTGACACTCGCCGAGCTGCTCGACGCGCACGGCCTCGCCTCGGTCGACCTGCTCAAGGTGGACTGCGAAGGCGGCGAGTACGGCATCTTCCCGGAGACGCCCGATGCCGTGTTCGAGCGCATCGGGAACATCGCCTTCGAGTACCACACGATCGACGGCTACGAGCCGAGGCTCGAACGCGTGATGAGCCGGCTCTCTTCCGCGGGCTATTCCACCCGCACCGACGGGAAGATCGTTACCGCCTGGCGGTGACCTCGACCGCCGCGTCGCAGTCCCGCCGAATCCGGTAGACGTCGAATGCCCTCCCTGCGCTGACCTGGCCCACGCCGACGCGGCTGGCGTTGCACCCGTCGGACCCTTCCGCCGCCAGATCCCGCAGGAGCTGGTGTTCGTTCGTCCCCCACTCGCGGTCGTAGCTGTCGAAGACGATGACGTAGTCGACCCGTCGTCCCCGGAGGAACTGCGAGTACTTCGTGGCGTTGGGCCAGCTGTTCCGGGCGATGCTCTCGGGGAAGAACTCGGAATCGAGCCGCGCGTCGTGCTGCACGAGCTGGTACATCCCGATCTTTCCGTCGTGGGCGCGCAGGATGCGGTACGTGGCGCCGGGATCGAACTTGCTCGATTTGATGAAGGCGAGCAGCTCGGTGTCGGGCTTCCGGTTGAGAGCTCCCCAGGAGTACTGGGCCTCGAGCGGCCCCACCAAAGCGACGTTCGAGACCAGCAAGACGGCGCAGACCGCGGAAGCGAAGTGTTTCGTGACCGGTAACGGCGTCGTGGTCGCCTGCAGCCGCCGCTGGACCGCCACCAACGTGATGGGCACGGCAAGCACGAGGATCCGGACCCCCAGCGTTCCGAAGAAGTCCGTCGCGATGACGACGGGGTCGCTGTCCCCGAAGACCGGTGACGCGAACACGAGCAGCGCAGCCGGAATCGCGGGGAGAAGGGACGCGCCGTAGTAGCGCAGCAGCCTCCGACGATCCGGCTCCCAGTACCACCACCACGCGACGAGAACCAGCCCCATGGGAAGAACGACCGCCGGATGCGTCGCCTGCCCCAGCCCGGCCAGCACCGCCGCGAGCGCGTACCGCCGCCGTCGCCAGCACGCCACTGCTCCGATGAGCATCG
>WNFV01002334.1_pt1 | contig 46636 bp, 55 predicted proteins | sample 5400101 | NCBI WGS metagenome assembly WNFV01 (sample SAMN13153361, study PRJNA577476) | soil metagenome | isolation source: 115 cm soil or saprolite under grassland replicate 1 | place: USA:California | collected 2016-06-15 | reverse complement strand
GCGACCAGGCAAGACTTATGGGATAGGCTGGTCAGCCTCCTACGTCAATGCCGTGGCGTGGTATGTTGCGACGTCCGCTCCACGCGTCAAATGAAGTTAAGGAGAGTGTACCCGTGAAATTCATGCTTACGTGGCGAACGCGCCCCGGCCTTTACAAAGCGGCGTTTCAGCAGTTTCTCGAAACAGGCGGTCCGCCGCCCAAGGGAGTGAAACAGGTTGCTCGGTATCACGTGCCCGGCTCGGTTCTGGGCTGGCATGTCCTGGAAACGGACGATATGACCGCCCTCGCCGAGCATGTGAACAATTGGGGCGACCTGATTGATATCGAACTGAATGCGATCGTCGAGGATGCCCAGGCAGCAGAAGCCGCAGCCAGGGTGTTCGGCAAATAGCAGTCCTCGCGTCGGACCGGTTGCATAAACACGTGCACTCGGGTGCGGGCATCCCACCCGCACACTGCGGCGACGAAGCCGGACTGGCATTCAGGTATCGATGCTCTCTCACTATTAGTTCGGCGGGCATGGACAGCGAACGCGACAAGATGGCCGAGGCGAGCCTTCCTCGGGGTGCGGCCTTCGTCGGCCGTCTCGGCCAGCAGACGTTCCCGCTGGCCCAACGGCGGGCCTGACGGTTGCCACGCTCAAGGACTTGGCGGACAAGCCGGCGGCGTTGAAGACGCCGCACATCAAAGGCAGACCCAACCAGGCGTTGCTGCGGCCGCGGCAGAAGCTTGGTGTTACCCGCTGTAAACGCCGTAGTGGCGATCGACACCTCCTTCGCCGGGGTCACTCTGCACTTCGCGACCGGAGTGGAACGCGCCCAGCTGGCGCAAGTCCTCGATCTTCTTGCGGACGATAGTTGGCTCGAGGTTTATGCGGGTAAACGCGAAGTGCGCCCAGCCTCTTTGAGACCCGCGAAGGCTGTCCACCGAAGCGCGTAGCGCGAAGGCGGACCTCCGAGAGCTTCGGCCGGCAAGCCACCAGGTGCGCCCACCACTGACCCGTCAGCGGCAGGTCCGGAGGCGCCCCCGCTCACGCTAGCGGGCCTCTCAGCGCCGGCGGCGGCCATAGAGTGCCGACGTTCATCTTTCCGGCGTGGCTGCCGCAGTCCATGCTCGTACCGGTGCGCTGGGCGGTGGACGGCCTCGACGCCATGACGTGGCGCGGCATCGGCCTGAGCGGCGCCGTTGTGCCGGGGCTCGTCCTCATCGGCTTCGGGGCGGCCTTCAGCTTCGTCGCCGCGTCGCGGTTCAGGTGGGAAGAGGCCCTGACGAAAAGTTAGGAGTTAGAACTAACCGCACGAACACGCTCTCCGTCGAACGTCATATGGGAAATCTGTTCGCGGACGTTCGATATGCGGTTCGCCTACTAATCAAGAAACCGGGCTTCGCCGCCGTCGCAATCCTGACGCTGGCGCTCGGCATCGGCGCGACGACTGCGATCTTCACCGTCGTCCACGCGGTCCTGCTTCGGCCGTTGCCGTTCAGGGACGCGGATCGGCTCGTCCAGGTGCGGATCACGGGACGCAACAACGGGATCTTTCCGCTGCCGGACACGGACTTCCTGGCCTGGCGTTCGCAAAACCAGACCGCCGAGGCCGTCGCAGTGTCCGCCAACGAGCGGCGAACGATCACGGGAGATGGGATGGCGGAGCAGGTATCCGGGTGCGCGGTTACCGACCGCTTCTTCGACGTCTTGGGTACGAGGCCGCTGTTCGGCCGTGTGTTTCAGCCGGGCAACGACAAACCCGACGCGCCGAAGTCCGTCGTCCTGAGCCACGCGCTGTGGTCCCGCCGCTATCACGCCGATCCCGCAATCGTCGGCCGCGTCATTCTCATCGATGCGGTGCCGCATACCGTCATCGGTGTGATGCCGTCGGACTTCAGTTATCCGCCGGGCAATCCGGTGCTGTGGCGCATTCTGACGATGAGGGAGCCCGCGCGGCGCGGGCCGTTCTACACCTGGGGCATCGCGCGGCTGAAGCCGGGCGCCGGCATCAACGAGCTGCATGCGAACCTCGGGATCGTCACCGCCGATCTCAAGCGGCGTTTTCCCGGTCCGGCAGACTGGACGCTCGACGCGCTGCCGCTGCAGGACGCCGTCGTCGGCCACGTGCAAACGATTCTGTACGTCCTCCTGGGCGCCGTCGGATTCCTGCTGCTCATCGCGACTGCGAACGTCGCGAACCTGCTGCTCGCACGCGCGGCGGCCCGCGAGCGTGAGATTGCCGTCCGCGGCGCGCTCGGCGCGGGGCGCGCACGCATCGTTGCGCAGCTGATCACCGAAAGCGTCGTCCTCGGCGTCGTCTCGGGCATCGTCGGCCTTGGACTCGCGGCGTGGGGCACTCGCGCACTGCTTGCGCTCGCGCCCGAAGGAATTCCGCGGCTCGCCGAAGTCCGTATGAGCGTTCCGGTGTTTCTCTTCGCGCTCGGCGTCGCGTCGGTCTGCGGGTTGATCTTCGGCGTCGTGCCAGCGCTGCGCGCCGCCCGGGTGGCGATCGTCGAGACACTGAGGGATGGCGGACGAGGCGTTGTCGGCGGAAGCCATCGACGTGCCCAGCAGATATTGATCGTCTCCGAGATCGCTCTGGCGCTGATGCTCTCGATAGGCGCAGGCTTGATGGTGCGCAGCTTTGTTGCGCTGCAGCGCGTGAGTCCCGGCTTCGAGCCCTCGCATCTGCTCACCTTCGGCCTTTCGCTTCCGCGCGCGCAGTACACGGATCCGATCCGGCGGAGAGATTTCTACACCGCGCTGCTGCAGAAGCTCGAGACGCTTCCGGGTGTTCAGGCCACTGCTCTCACGATCAGCCTGCCGCCGCACCTGCTGGCGATGACCGACAACTTCATGGTTGAAGGCCAGGTGCTGCCGCCGAATCAGAGCGCGCCGCTCGGTCCGCTGCTGTTCGTGAACGAGACGTACTTCTCCACGCTTGGAGCGCCGCTGCTCGGCGGCCGTTTCTTCAACGAGCGCGACGACGACAAGGCGCCGCCGGTCGTGATCATCAACGAGACGCTGGCGAAGCAGTTCTTTCCCGGCGCCGATCCGATCGGGCGCCGCTTGAAGGATGGCGGTCCCGAGCGTCCGATCAGCGTGACGAATCAGTGGATGACGATTGTGGGCGTCGTCGGCGACATCAACTACTCGGGACTCGACGCAAAACCCGAACCGGCGGTCTACTATCCGTTCCGCCAGACGATGTCGACCAATCAGTACGTCGTTCTGCGCACCGCCGGCGATCCGCGCGGACTTGCGAACGGCGTCCGAGCCGTCGTCGCCGATCTCGACAAGGATCTGCCCGTCGCTGACCTACGAACGATGGACGACCTGATGGTGGAAGCGGTGGCGCCTCCGCGCTTCAGAACGCTCCTCGTCTCGATGTTCGCGCTGGTCGGCCTGGCGCTGGCGGCGCTCGGGATCTACGGCGTGATGGCGTACGCGGTGAGCCAGCGTACGCACGAGCTCGGCGTCCGCATGGCGCTCGGCGCGGATCGCGCCGCGGTTCTGCGGATGGTCCTCGGCGAGGCAATGCGCCTCTCGGCGGCGGGCGTCGGGCTCGGCCTCGTCGGCGCCTTCCTGACGTCGCGGCTTCTGCGGAGCCTGCTCTTCGGCGTCACGCCGTCCGACGCGCCGACGTTCGCAGCGATCGTCGGACTGCTCGCGGCGACCGCGCTCGTCGCCAGTTACATTCCCGCGCGACGTGCGACGCGCGTGGATCCGATGGTGGCTCTGCGTTACGAGTAGAGCCTCCAGGAACATCGGCGCACGCGCCTCGCGCAAATCCTCGATCCTCTTGAATGTGCCGTTCTTCTGACGGGTTTCGCTTGCGCGCTGATCGAACGCGCTCATCACAACGCCTCATCACCGTCATACTCTGCCTGTGGAAGTTCTAGAGTGAAATTGGCCGGCGCCGTATCCCATTGATGCTGCGGCGTTTGGAAAGTGGCTCGCCGCACTGGACGATTTCCGCAACTGGTTGATCCGAGAAGCAGCGTAAATGGCCTGTTATCCACAGGTTCGCCAAGGTTTCGCGAGATGAGTCTCGAAGCCTTACGCAACCTTGCCGGCTCAAGAGGTCGTGGCCGACACCCAGCCACCGCGATTCAGCACGTGGCCGCGCTGCGGCGCCGAATCGCCCGTGACGACGGGGGCCACGATGTTTTCATCGGACGACGGTGTGCGTGAATGTCACCGCGGGCTGCATGAAGCGGCATCGCTCGACCAGCCGGATCGGATCAGGTCCGTCCAGCGCACGCTCGACTACAGACCGGATCTGACGATCGATCTCGACCCGTACACGGTCGCGGTGGTCGAAATCTCGGCGAGCTTGCGGCAGGACGGTCAGCGGTAATCCGTTCGCCGATCTTTAAATGCATCGCCGGTGACCCTGCGTCGGTCAATCATCTCCGATATACTCCACAGGCGACGCGTGCGCGTCGCCCACCACACATTGGCATCCTGGCACCCAGCTGGGTCCGTACGAGATCGTCGCGCCGCTCGGCGCCGGCGGCATGGGCGAGGTCTATCGCGCGCGCGACATACGCCTCGATCGCAGCGTCGCAGTGAAAGTCCTGCCCGCCGAATTCGCATCGCATCCCGAGTGGCGCGCGCGCTTCGAACGGGAGGCAAAAACCATCTCGTCGCTGAGCCATCCGCACATCTGCACGCTCTACGACGTCGGCGACAACTACATCGTGATGGAACTGCTCGAGGGAGAGACGCTCGAGCAGCGGCTCCAGACAGGTTCGCTGACCATCGAGCAGGTGGTACGCATCGGCATCAACGTCGCCGACGCACTCGACAAAGCGCATCGCCACGGCATCGTCCATCGCGACCTCAAACCGGGAAACGTCATGCTGACGCGCTCGGGCGCGAAGCTGCTCGACTTCGGACTCGCGAAATCGACCAAGCCCATCGTCCAGCATGCCGATGGCCGGACGATGACGCGGGCGCTGACCGCGGAGGGAACGATCGTCGGCACGTTTCATTACATGCCGCCGGAGCAGGTCGAGGGTCGCGAGGCGGACGCGCGGAGCGACATCTTCGCGTTCGGCGCGATGCTCTACGAGATGCTGACTGGGCGGCGTGCCTTCGCCGGCGACACCGGCGCCAGCGTGATTGCCGCAATCCTCGCCGGTGAGCCGCCGCCGATCTCCGAACAGCGGCCGACGACGCCGCCTGCGCTCGATCGCCTTGTGCGCACCTGCCTGGCGAAGGATCCCGACGAGCGATGGCAGACCGCGCACGACGTGATGCTCCAGATGCGCGGGATTCTCGAAGGCGGATCGACGGCGAGCGGCGCGATCGCCGCGCCGGTCAGGCGGCTGCGGCGGGAGCATCTCGCTTGGAGCGTCGCCGCGGTCGCGCTGCTCGCCGCGATCGGCCTTGGCGTCGCGCAGAAGCGCAGCGCCGTGTCATCGGGCCCGCTCGTTCATTTCGGCATCGAGACGCCGCAGAACACCTCGCTCTATCCGTTCGACACGAAGGGAATCGCCCTCTCGCCCGACGGTACGAGGATCGCGTTCGTCGCGGAAGATCCGCGCTCAGGGACCTCTCTTTATATCCGCGACCTCGCCACGACGCAGATCAGAGCGCTCGCCGGGGCCGAAGATGCGTCGTATCCGTTCTGGTCGCCGGACGGCACACAGCTCGGCTTCTTCGCCAACCAGAAGCTGCACCGCATAGCCCTGAATGGAGGGCCGAGCGTGACGCTCTGCGAGGCCGCGTCCGGACGGGGCGGCTCGTGGAACCGTGATGGGGTAATCGTGTTTGCGCCGACGATCGCGAGTCGGCTGTATCGCATCTCGGCCGGCGGCGGCAGGCCCGAGGTTGCGACGCCGTTAGAGGCAGACGGGATCCGCGTTCGCTGGCCCTGGTTCCTTCCGGACGGAAACCGCTTCCTCTATATCGCCGCCAGTGATCTCGTGGTGGGCTCGCTCGACGGCAAGCTGCGGAAAGTGATTCTGAGCGACGTGTCGAACGCCGTGTTTGCGCCGCCCGATCGCATCGTCTTTTCACGCGGCACGGCGCTGATGTCGCAGCGCTTCGATCCAGACACGCTGTCGCTCAGCGGCGAAGCCGTTCCGCTCCCCTTCGGCAACGTTTCCTATATGCCTTCGAAGGCGCTCAGCATCGTGAGCGCGTCACTCAACGGCACGCTCGCGTACCTTCCCGGCACCGACAGCGTGGCTCGCCTCGTGTGGGTCGACGCGCGCGGGCGCGAGGACGGCGAACTCGGCGACCCTGGTGGATACACGGACGCGGCGCTCTCGCCCGACGGTAAACATGTTGCCGTCGTTCGTACCATGCCAGATGGCGACGACCTGTGGCTCGTCGATACGGCCGATGGCCGGCTTTCACGTTTCACGTTTCATCCAGGCTCGCACGGATTCCCGCAGTGGAGCCGCGACTCGAAGCAGGTCGCCTACTTCCGAGAGTCCAACGGCGTTGGGCATGTCTGCATCAAATCGCTGGATGGAGTCGAGCGCTGCCCCCTGCTTCCCGCACGCCAGTGGCAAATCCCATATGGCATCTCCCCTGACGGCATGACCGTCCTCACCTGGCTCCAGACACCGACGGCGGGAGGCGACATCTACACGATGAGCCTCGGTCCGAAGCCGGCGCTCACGGCCCTCGTGGCCACGCCGTTCGACGAAAGGTCGCCGTCGTTCTCGCCGGACGGCAAGTGGGTCGCCTATCAATCCAACGCGTCGATGCGCGGCGAGGTGTACGTGCGGCGCTATCCAGCGACAACGGAGCAGTGGCAGATCTCGGCGTCCGGCGGAGAGAGTCCGATTTGGAGCCCGGATGGAAAAGAAATCTTCTATGGTTCCGGCGACACGATCATGCGCGTCTCGTTTGATGGCGGCGCAACGCTAGGCAAGCCGGCGCCGCTCTTCCACATCCCTGGTCATCGGACGCCGCGGTTGTCGGGCCTCCTGTCTCGTCCCGTGCTCAGCGGCATCACCGCGGATAGACAACGCTTTCTCTTCCTGCTGGGCACCGATCAGACGCTACCCTCGATCAACATCGTGCTGAACTGGCGGAGCGCGCTGCAGCCACACTAGCGCCTCGATTTGGAAATCGACGGTCAGCCGAAGCTGGCGATTTCTCCCGGCACGCCGAAGATCGACGCGGGGTATTTCACGACCAAGGGCGTTCTGCTACTGGCGGAGGCCAGTACCGGATCGGAGCGCAGTTACCGCATCCCCCGCCGTGCGGTGCAATAACCGCGATGTGCCCTGGCCGAGTCAACGTGCGAATCTGGAAGTCGCGCCCTTCGACGGCATGCTCACAGAGCTGTTCGAAGCTCTCGTAACGATCCGTTGTTTTTCAATTCGCTAATCGTCTTTCTGCCAGTCGGAACGGCTGTGCGCTCGTTGCTCATCACGCTCGACGATCGCCTGGATTATGGACCGCAAGTGCAGCGAGACCGGCGATCGACTAGTGGACGATTCGATTCCCGCGTTTGCTGTAGGTTTCGTGTCCGTGTTGTCGGGAACTTTGTTGGCCGCGGAACTCCTGAAAACCATTTCGCAGAACCGCGGACCCCTCAACGAAGGCTGCAACCGCGCAGTATTCCAGTTCCAGAATCCGTCGGCGACCACGAATCGTGCGGACTTCTACCCACGAGACTCGAACTAATCGGCGTGCTCGGACCAGAATGTTGGTGCCCCAATTTGGCGGCGTCGTTACGAACAATTTCTAATAGACTGAGCTGATTCTTGAGAATATCGCGCTCCGACAGGAGCTCACCGCCTTGAGGCGGGTAGCACAACGACACCAACACGAAGCCTCCTAGGTAGCCAGGCTACGGCCAGATTCTACGCACAATGCCATCGAATTTCGTTCGGGGTGCTAGCGGCGGAACTGGCTTCCGAATTTGTGCATCCTTCAGGGCACGTCTGGGCCCTCGCCTTCGATGCGCGATGTACCGACCGTCGCGGCCGAACCGAGTACCTGCTCGATCGGCGACAGAGTTCTGCGGGCCAAACGTCAGATTATCGTTGCTGCGGCTCAGCGTTGTCGGTGACAGGGGGTTTGTCGTAGGCTACCGCTTCCATGAAATTGTGCAGGTTTACTGCCGCAAGCAGCCCGGACGTTCGCGTGGGTCTCATCGCGAACGGCCGGAGCGTGCTTGACCTGACTCACGCCGACGTCCGTCGCATGACGGGCCTCATCGAACGGGCTGACCTCGTTGACGAACTCACGTGCCTGATCCAGCGCGGACTCCCGGAGCATGCGCTCGACAGCATCCGGTTGTTAACGCCCGTTGAATCGCAGGAAGTGTGGGCTGCCGGCGTGACTTATCTTAGGAGCCGCGACGCGCGCATGGTGGAGTCGGAGTTCAACGCGAGCGCGTACGACCGAGTGTACGACGCGGTCCGTCCGGAAATATTCTTCAAGTCATTTCCTGACAAAGTCATCTCTCCGGGTGAAGCGGTCGGCATCCGGGAGGACGCACGCTGGAACGTTCCGGAACCGGAACTGGCGCTGGTGGTGAACTCCTCGGGCGCGATTGTCGGATTCACAATCGGCAACGACATGAGTTCGCGCGATATCGAAGGCGAGAACCTGCTCTACCTTCCTCAGGCGAAGATCTACACCGCGTCCTGCGCCGTCGGTCCGTGGATCGTCGTCGGGCAAACAGAAGACGATGCACGTCGGTGGAGCATTCAGCTCGAAATCCGGCGCGGGGGGGCACAGGTGTTTGCCGGCGAGACTGGCGCCGGACAGATCAAAAGACCGTTCACCGAGCTCGTGGACTATCTTTTCCGCTCGCAGAAGTTCCCGAACGGCGCGGTGCTGCTGACCGGCGCTGGTGTCGTCCCGCCGGACGAATTCACGCTCGAAGCGCACGACTGCGTGCGGATCACGATCTCCGGAGTCGGCACGCTCGAGAATCCGGTCGCGGTCGTGTGACGGGACCCCTCGTTTATCAGGAGTAACCGATGTCGCGTCCGATTCAACTCCATGCCGATCTGTCGATCGACCCCGCGCGCGAGGCCGAAGCGATCGACTACTTCGAGACGGTGTACCGTCCCACGGCAAGCAGGTTCGAGGGGTACATCGACCTGCGGCTGCTGAAGCTTCAAGGCGCGCTCGCCGGCTCGGCCCCCGCCGGCATCAACTACCGGTTCTCGATCACCTTCACCAGTGAGACGCTGCGTCAAGAGTGGGTCGCGTCGGCGCCGCACCAGGAAGTGTGGGGGAAGCTCGAGACCTTTGTGACGAAACGCGAGTACGACTTCCTGCTGTTCGAAGTGATCTAGCTGGTAACCGGAGGGGCTGCCTATGAATCCCCGGCGATTGTTCGTTGCCAGCTGCATGTCGATCGGCACGGCGGCCATGGTCTTCGCGATCCGCGGAGACGTCGCGGGTCCGATGAGCGCGACCTTTCACCTCACCAACGAACAGATGGGGATGGTGTTCAGCCCCGCGTTCCTGGCGTTCACGCTGGCGATCTTCGTCACCGGCAACCTCATCGACATTGTCGGTATGCGTGCGCTTCACGCGCTATCCGCGATCGGCTTCATTCTCGGCGTCGCGCTGGTGACGCTGGCGCCGCATCCCGACGGTCCTGTAGCGTCTCTGTTCGTGCACCCAGGCACGACGATGCTTTTCGTCGGCTTCTTTCTGTTCGGACTGTCGCATGGACTCGTGGAAGGTGTAATCAACCCACTGCTCGCCACGCTCTACAGCACCGAGAAAACGAAGCGGATTGTCGCCTGCCACGCGTGGTGGCCGGCCGGGTTGATCATCGGCGGCCTGCTGGCGGTAGGCATGACGAAATTCCTCGCCGTGCCGTGGCAGACGAAGCTGCTCCTCATCGCAATCCCGGCTGCTGCCTATCTGTCGATCGCCGCGTCGCAGCGGTATCCGCGCAGCGAGCGGGCAACGTCGAACGTCTCGACCGCTGACATGTGGAAAGAAGCGGCGCGTCCGATGTTCCTGCTGCTGTTCGTCTGCATGTGGGGGACCGCAGCGGTCGAGATGGGACCCGATCAATGGTTTCCGCGCGTCATGGGCGAGTTGGTCCCACAGCTGAATCCCGAGGCGGAAGCGGCGTGCTGTTTCTCGTCTACACCGCCGGATTGATGTTCGTGATTCGCATGTGGGGAAGCACGGTCTCGCACAAGGCGCCGCTCGGCACGCTCGTCGGCAGCTCGACGCTCGCGGCGCTCGGCCTGTACTGGCTCGGGAATCTCGACACGACCTCGAGCGCCCTGGCCGCCTTGACCGCCGCGACCATTTTCGGGATCGGCAAGACGTTCCTGTGGCCCACGATGATCGGTGTCACCGCGGAGCTGTTCCCGCGCGGCGGTCCGCTGCTGCTGGCGGTGATGGGCGGCGCGGGGATGCTCTCGGTCGGCCTCGTGCTGCCGGTCATGGGTGCGCGGATGGATCAGTACGGCCCCGGCGCGGCGCTTCAGATGGTTGCGGTGCTCGGCGCGATCCTGACGCTCGTCTTCGCCGGCGTGTGGCTCCGGTTCCGGGCGCAGGGCGGCTATCGCGTCGTACGCATCTCGGACTCGCGCGTACCAACCGCATGATCGATGACGCGAGGAGAATGTGTTGATGGCCAAGACGTCGGACGCTGTTGAAGTCAACGACCCCGCACTGCTGCAGCTGATTCAACCTGACGCGCCGATCGAGCAGCTCTGTACAGGGTTCCGGTTCAGCGAAGGGCCGATCTGGAACCCCAAAGAGCAGTGCCTCTACTTCAGCGACATGCCGAGCGACATCCGCCGCCGGTGGAGCCCACGCGAAGGCGTCCTCGAAGTGCGCAATCCGAGCAATAAGTGCAACGGCATGACCTATGACGGGGCGGGGAATCTCTACGTCTGCGAGCACGTCACCAGCTCACTCGTCATGGAAACGGCCGCGGGTGAGCGCAAGGTTCTCGCCACGCACTGGCAGGGCAAGGAGTTGAACAGCCCGAACGACGTCGTCGTGCGATCGGACCGGACCGTCTACTTCACCGATCCGACCTACGGACGCATGCCCGTGTTCGGGCTCGAGCGGAAACAGGAGCTCGATTACCAGGGTGTGTATCGCGTCTCGCCGGACAGCGCCTTGCACCGCGAAGCGGACGACTTCAGCCAGCCGAACGGGCTTTGCTTCTCGCCTGACGAGAAAATCCTATACGTGAACGACACGACGCGCGTGCATATCCGCATGTTCGACGTCGCCCCTGACGGCTCGCTGAGCCACAGCCGCACGTTCGCCGAACATATCGGCAGCGGGGATTACAACGAAGGCGTTGTCGACGGCATGAAGGGCGACGAGCAGGGAAACATCTACGTCACGGGTCCGCGCGGGATCTGGGTGATTAGCGCTCGAGGCAAGCACCTCGGGGTCATCCGCATGCCGGAGATCGCCGGCAACCTGAATTGGGGCGGTCGCGATTGGGACGAGCTCTATTGCGCCTGCTCGACGTCGATTTATCGCGTGCGGATGAAAGTGCGCGGCAACCAGGTCGCCTACATGCGAATGTGGTCATGAGTGGATTCGATCGACGCAGATTTCTCACGAGCGTCGCCGGCGCTGGCGCATTCGCGGCGGCCGGATCGTGGCCGCTGGCAATCGGCTACGCGCAGGCCGGCCGCGGTGTCGCACGAGCATTTCTCCGCCGTTTACCTGGCCGGGCCGCCTTCGATCGGCGCCTGCTCGGTTCGTTCCTGGAACACCTCGGCCGTGCCGTTTACACGGGCGTCTACGAGCCGGCGTCCCGCCTCGCGGATGCGAAGGGCTTCCGCACCGACGTCGCGCGCGAAATCCAAGAGCTCGGGGTCCCGATCATTCGCTACCCGGGCGGAAATTTCGTGTCCGGATACAACTGGCTCGACGGCGTCGGTCCGAAGGCGCAAAGGCCGGTCGTGCTCGATCGCGCGTGGAACTCGCTCGAGACGAACCAGTTCGGCACCAACGAGTTCGTCGACTGGTGCGGTGTCGTCGGCGCCGAGCCGCTGCTAGGGATGAACTTCGGTACGGGCACGGTCGACATGGCCGTGGCTTACGTCGAGTACTGCAACCTCGATCGCGGCACACGCTGGAGCGAGCTCAGACGATCGCACGGGCACGAAAACCCGCACAACGTCCGCTACTGGTGCCTCGGCAACGAGATGGACGGGCCGTGGCAGATCGGCCAGCTGCAGGCGCGCGAGTACGGCCGCAAAGCGCGCGACGCGGCCAAACAAATGCGCACCATCGATCGGGAGCTGCGGCTGATCGCGTGTGGATCGAGCGGCACCTTCATGCCGACTTACTTGACCTGGGATCGCGAGGTCCTGGAGGAATGCTATGACCAGGTCGATGGCATCTCGCTCCACGCCTACTACGGCAACACAAAGGCGTGGTCCGGGAACAGCGCCGCGCGCTATCTCGCCATGAACCTGGACATGGATCGCCACATTCACGAAGTTGCGGCGGTCTGCGACTACGTGCAGGCGCTGCAGCGATCGAGCAAGCGGCTGTGGCTATCCTTCGACGAGTGGAATGTGTGGTACCGCGCCCGCGACGCCCAGGCGACAAACGGACGACGCGCCGCCGCGCCGCGTCTGCTCGAGGAGGTGTACAACCTCGAGGATGCGCTCCTTGTCGGCGGGTTCGTCAACACCCTGCTCCGCAATTCGGATCGCGTGCGGGTGGCGTGCCTCGCGCAGCTCGTCAACGTGATCGCGCCGCTCGTGACGAACGAAACCAGTGTGCTCCGTCAGAGCACGTACTACCCATACAGCTGGGCGCTGCGATACGCACGCGGCCGCGTCCTGGATCTCCGCGTCGAATCCGATACCTATCAGATCAGTCGGGAGGGATTGCAGGCCGATTTCGCGCGCGACGGCAACGTGCCGTTCGTCGATCTGGTCGCGACGATCGATGACGCCGCCGGCCAGGCCGCCCTGCTGATGCTCAATCGCGATCTCGATGGCGAGCGCGAGGTCGTGCTCGAATGGGAAGGCATCGTCCCGACGCGCCTGCTCGCCTGCGAGACGCTGACCGGCTCGGATCTGAAGGCGGTCAACACGTTCGCCGATCCGCGGCGTGTCGCACCGCAGCGGCTCGACGCTACGGCCGCCGGGAGCCGGATGACTGTCAAGCTGCCGCCACGGTCGTACACCATCGCGCATCTGGCCATCAGGGCCTAGACGATCGTCGATGGCGGCGTGTGGCCGGCTACATGCCGCGGCCGCGGCTGTCGCTGGTCGGCCGTGCTGCCGGGGGCGCGCCAATGCGCTGCGGCGGCGTCGCCAGCATGTCGTTCTTCTTCGCCATGTCGCGTGCGATGCCCACGACCAGGAACTCGAGCGGCACCGTCCCGGTGTTCGCGAACGCCTTCGTCTCGCCGACGCGCAGCGGAATCGCGTCGCCCGCTTTGATCGGCGCCGATTCCGCGCCGACAGTCGCCGTCCCCTCACCGTTGATGACGTAGTAGAACCCGCCAATGCCCGGCTCGGCGCCTGGCCCGATCGACGTGCCGGCCGGCAGCAGCAGGTGATCGACGTAGGCCCATGTTGAAAGGAACACACTTGGCGGCAACGCGCGCCGGTACTGAACTGTGCCTTTCCCGCCCTGCAGAGCGGCAGCCGGCTGGAGCCGCCCGGGATCGAGTTGCATGGTCATGAACTGCGGAATCGGATCGAGCGCCGCGCCGACCCGGCCATCGCTCAGATCGAATGCGTCGTATACGCCGCGGAAGGCGGTCACGTTGATGTTCATCCATTGGACCGGCTTGTCGGTCCCGTTGTAGATCGCGTGCGAGTGACCCATGCGCGCGGGCGCGCCGGCGGGCCCCTTCAGCGTTGACGTCCGGCCGTCGATGGTGAACTGCGCTTCACCGTCGAAGATGACGAACATCTCCTCGCAGTAGTTGTGGAAGTGCTGCCCGATGCCGGATTTCGGCTCGATGGTGCCGCGATGAAGGAACCAGAGGTTCGTGTCGAGCGCTTCGCCGTTGAAGAGGGCGAAGTACTTCAGCTGGCCAGGCCCGCCGTGAACGCTCGGCGATGGCCGATAACGCGAGAGATCGTTGTGCGCGATTCGCTGAGCCAGTGGCAGACGCGGCGGATTGGCGGCGAGATTCGGTGCAAGCGGAGGCGCCCCCGGCCCACCCTGCTGCGCAACGATCGCCGAGAACGACGAGGTGAGGAAGAGCAAAGCGAGCGCAAGACGCTTCTTCATAACGTGCAGAACGTAGCACGAAATCCATCCGGCTGGAACCGGTTCCATCGGACGATACGACCACGCTGCGCGATCTGGTTCAGGACCTGCGTTACGCCTGTCGGACGGCGACGAAATCGCCGGTGTCCCTACCGAAAACACGGTGCTCATTGCCGGAGTTGATGTTGCCGTTGCTTGCCTATAGGCTTCCGGCGTGATGGTCGTCCTCGCCTCGCTCCTACTCACCTTCCGCAGTTCGCTGCGCTCACGTGCTGCTCTGCAGATCGAAGTGCTCGCGTTGCGGCACGGCACCACGTCCGCGTCTTGGAGCGATCGCGCCCTCAGCGGTGGCGCCTGACACGAGTGGACCGCCTCCTCTGGGTGTGGCTGTCTCGTACATGGACGGAGTGGCGAACCGAACCGCCACTACTCCCCGGGCAATCCTAACGCACCACCTCAAGCCCCTCGCGAGACTAAGGTGCACTTCTTCGCCTCGCGGTTGAAGTACTCGCGGTGGGTCGAGGTCTCGCTCGTGTCACGCGCGGGGAAACGCTCGTTCGTGCGCTCGTCGAGCATCTCGCCGCCTTCGGCGGCATTCCGCTCGTCACCGTGTTTGATCGCGGATAGAATGAGCCCGACCGTGAATTAAACGTGGTCTATCCAGGAGGTGACGATGAGGCGCATTCTCGTTGCTCTGGCGGTTGCAGCGCTCGCAACCGTCGTTTTCATGCGGACTCCGCGCGCGGCCGTGGCCGAAGCGCTCGTCACCGTCGGCAGCCCGACCACGCCGTTTCCACAGAACAAGCAGAACGAGCCTGGACTCGCCATCAACCCACTCAACTCGTCCATCGTCGTGGCAGGGGCGAACGACGAAATCGACGTCGAGGCGTGCAACGCAGGTGATGACGCGTCGTGTCCGTTCACGCAAGGCGTAGGCACGTCGGGCGTCTATTTTTCAGCCGACGGCGGCACCACATGGACGCAGCCGAGCTACACAGGATGGTCGGCGCGGGGCTGCCTCGGCGTGCCTGGCGATGCCGATCCACCGTGCCAGCCGCAGGTCGGTCCGATAGGCACGTTGCCGTGGTATTACGAGAACGGTCTCGTGTCGGACGGCGACCCGTCGCTCGCGTTCGGACCCAGGCCGGGGGCGAACGGGTTCTCGTGGTCGAATGGCGTCCGGCTCTACTACGCGAACCTGACGGCAAATTTCAGCGCAGTGCGCTCCGAGAGCGAGTTCCGCGGCTTCGAAGCGATTGCAGTATCCCGTACCGATAACGTTGCCGCAGCCGCGGCAGGCGTCAAGAGCGCCTGGACCTCCCCGGTGATCGTCAGCCGGCAGAACAACGCCCTGTTCTCCGACCACGAGCAGATCTGGGCTGACAACGCCGAGTCGAGCCCGTTCTTCGGCAACGTCTACGTCTGTTTTGTGGCATTCCGCAGCCAGGAACGCAGTCCGAACTCGCTGCCCGGGCCGGTCAAGCTCGCGAGCTCGAGCAATGGCGGGGATACGTGGACGGAGCACCAGCTCACGTCGGCTACGAATAATATCGTCGGGTTCGGCCGGCAGGATTGCGGCGTGCGCACCGACAGCCATGGCACGGTGTTCGTCTTCTGGCAGGGCGGTGATCCGCAGACCTTCGCCAGTACGATATTCGTTGCGCGGTCGTTCGACGGTGGTCAGACGTTCGAACGGCCACGCGGGATCGCGACGTTCCAGAACTGCGGCCGCTTCGATCCGGTCGGCGGGTTCACGATCGACGGCGTGGCTGGCGCGCGCAGCGGCACGTTCCCCACGCTCGACATCGCGAACGGCACGCCCACCGGAGCCAATGCAACGGATCGCATCGTCGTCGCATGGTGCGACGGACCAACGCCGACCGACGCGACTCCAGGTCCAAATGAAAGGCTTGTCGTCAAATGGTCCACGAACGGCGGCGACAGCTACAGCGGTCCAGCGGTCGCATCGCCGACGGCCGATCGCCCCAACTTTCCAGCCATCGCGATTTCTCCGAACGGCCTGGACGTGTACGTGACGTACGACAATTTCCTGCAGCCGTATCAGACGACGACGGCAAATCCACGTCTGATGCAGGGCGTCCTGCGACGCGCGACGTTTGGCGCGCCGACCGCGTGGACCGACTTCCACCGCGCCGCCACAGGAGACGCACGCGGCTCCAGTGCCAACGCGCTGTCGTCGGAATTCATCGGCGATTACAACAACATCCTCGCAACGAACAGCTTCGCGCTCGCCCTCTGGAACGACGTGCGGAATGCGGCTGCGTGCCCGGCCGTCGATGCGTACCGGCAATCGCTCGTCGACGGAAATCCGATTGCGAAGCCTGCACCTGCCGCCGCGTGCCTGGGGACATTCGGCAACACCGATATCCGGAGCCGATGACCGGCTTCATCGACTGACCCTCCACATCAGCAGCGCCGCGCCGACGATCGGCCCGATTACGGCGCGGTGCTCGCCGTTGGCGATCGCTCGCGCTGCGCTGAATCGACGCGGGGCTTCGGACCGAACGCCACCCTCCGCGGACCGATAGCGGTCGTATGTGCCGCCGAACGTTGCGCGGAGGAATGCTTCCTCGCCAGGCGCGTGCTGGCGCAAAAGGTGCTGCTGGCGGCGAATTCAAGCAACCGAGGAACCTTCGAGCTTGAGATCGGCCAATTAGCCCTTGAGAAGTACGGCGAGGATCAGAGGCAACGCTCCGAAGGCGCTGTGGCGGTTCTTCCAAATCGGCGGCGGCGATCTGGTCGTTGCCCGGACAGGGCGCCCACGGATCGTCGCCGGTCGCCGTGTCAGCCCTCGTCCACTCGATTACGGCAATCGTGATCAGCCTCGAAAGGGCCGAGGGGGTGCGGCCGGTGCCGCCGTCGGCGAGTCAGATGTTCGAGCTCACCACATCGTTCGTTCCGCAATGAGCCACTGCCGCGTGCCTCGAAAGTGGGCGTCGGCAAACAACCACGCACAAAACAGCGCGACTGCTGTCGGCAATGTCTTGTTCGTCATAAATCCTCTTCGCTCGCTTCAACGCAGGCCGAGGGCATGAAATCGCCTGCGAGTGATCAGGGAGAAAATCCAGCGCATCCGGTGAGGCGAGATGCGCGGCGAGACGGGCTGCGCCACCGGCTTGCCCGAGCGGTCTGACAGATTCCATCCGCGTGTCTCGCGCCCACACTCAGCACACTCCAGATACATGCGACCGCGCACCCATCGCACCCGATCGTCATGGCCCATCATCAGACACCTGACCGCGAACCTGCACATCGCAACAACCTCGATCGAGAGCCCTCGATCACGCGCTTCTGCCGACGCCGGCCGCGAGCGCCGCCATCACGAGCCTCACCACACCGATGACCGGGAGGCCGAGCAACAAGATGGCGATCGGTACAACGAGCGCAAGAACGATGAGTCCGACGAAATCGCCTACCACGCTCCACGTCCGACGCATGACCAACTTCGATTCCCAACGCTCTGAGAGCCCCCTCCCGCCAGGCAAGCCCGGCGGGATGGCCTTCTCAATTACTTGACGAACGCAACTGGAGGACACCGCGCCTCGCACGCTCCGCATCGAACAAATCATCGACGAGGCGCCGCATGTATTCGACCTGCCGCTCGAGGACGCGTCTCGCTTTCTGGCGGGTCTCGAGTTGCGGTGCCTCGATCAGCAACGGCAATGCTGCCTCAATCGCCGTGAGTGGATGCCGGAGTTCATGGGCGACGAGCGCCACGACCTCGTGCTCGGAAGACACCAAAGGCTCGCGCTGGAATGCCTGGGATTCCCGTGCCATGACGTGCCTCGAACTAATGACTTCCGCTTCAGTGTGCCAAACCGACGAGCCGCCTTCGCGAGCCGTCCAGCCGCGGAACGGACCTTGCTAATTTGTGATCATCCTGCGTCGGCGCGTTACCCTCAGCTCGTCGTGGTCGCAGCGGCCAAACCACTTTCCGGCGCCGTCAACTCCTGTGTCTGACCATCGGGAAGGGTGATGCTCACGTCACGATGGGGGCATACGTCTGAGCCGCGACCATCGCCGCGATCATCATGACGAGCGATATCGACATGAGCGCCTTGTGCGTCATACCTGCCTCCTTCTCAGGCGTATCGAGTGAAACGAGACGCTGGGCGGACTGACCGATGTCGATGCCCGGAAGACGTCCGGTCCGGTCCCTCGGTGAACCGGATCCGAGGATCCGGTCACTGGGAGCCGGAAGGACTAGTAATCGCCCATGCCGGCACTGGGGGCCGGCGCCGGTTTTTCTTTCTCCGGGATCTCGGACACCAGCGCTTCGGTCGTCAGGAGCAACGAGGCGATCGACGCCGCGTTCGTCAGGGCCGTCCGAACGACTTTCGTCGGATCGATGACGCCCGCTCTGACCAGATCCTCGTACTGCTCGCTCTGCGCATTGAAGCCCCAGTGCTTGTCCTTCGATTCCTTGACTTTGCCGCCACCACCGACCCTTCGAGGCCGGCATTCTGGGCGATCCAGCGCGTCGGCTCGTCGGCCGCCTTGCGCACGATTTCGACCCCGAGGCGCTCGTCGTCATCGAGGCTGCTGTCCTTGGCGAAGGACTCGAGAATGGCCGATGCTCGGAGCAGCGCCACGCCACCACCGGGCACGATCCCTTCTTCCACGGCCGCCTTCGTGGCGTGCATCGCGTCCTCGACGCGCGCCTTCTTTTCCTTCATTTCGGTCTCGGTCGCCGCGCCCACCTTGATGACCGCCACGCCGCCCACCAGCTTGGCGAGCCGTTCCTGCAGCTTTTCACGATCGTAGTCGGAGGTGGTGTCCTCGATCTGCGCGCGAATCTGCTTGACGCGGCCCTCAATGGCCTTCTTGGTTCCGGCACCTTCGATGATTGTCGTGTTGTCCTTGTCGATGACGACACGTTTGGCGGTCCCGAGATCCTCGAGCTTCAGGTTCTCGAGCTTCAACCCGAGATCTTCGGTGATGGCGCGGCCATGGGTCAGGATCGCGATGTCTTCGAGCATCGCCTTGCGACGATCGCCGTATCCCGGCGCCTTGACGCCCGCGACCTTCAGCGTGCCGCGCAGCTTGTTCACCACGAGGGTGGCCAGCGCTTCGCCCTCGAGGTCCTCCGCAACGACCAACAGGCCCTTCCCCGTCTGCGCGATCTTTTCCAGAATCGGCAGCAGATCCTTCATCGCCGAGATTTTCTTTTCGTGAATCAGGATCAATGGGTCCTCGAGCACACACTCCATGCGTTCTGGATCTGTGACGAAATACGGCGACAGGTAGCCGCGGTCGAACTGCATGCCCTCGACGACCTCGAGCGAGGTTTCCATGGTCTTGGCTTCTTCGACGGTGATCACGCCGTCCTTGCCGACTTTGTCCATGGCCTCGGCGATGATTTTGCCGATCGTGGCATCGTTGTTCGCCGAGATCGTCCCGACCTGCGCGATCATGTCGCCTTTGACGGGCTGACTCAGCCCCTTGAGGTCGGTCACCATCCGCTCCACCGCTTTTTCGATGCCGCGCTTGAGGCCCATCGGATTGGCGCCCGCCGCCACATTCTTCGAGCCTTCACGGACGATCGACTGCGCCAGCACCGTGGCGGTCGTCGTCCCGTCGCCCGCGATGTCGGACGTCTTGCTGGCGACCTCCCGCACCATCCGCGATCCGAGGTTCTCGACGGGGTCCGGGACGTCGATTTCCTTTGCCACCGTCACTCCGTCTTTCGTGATCGTCGGCGATCCGAATTTCTTGTCGATGACCACGTTGCGGCCCTTGGGGCCCAGCGTCACTTTCACGGCGTCGGCCAGTTTGTTGACGCCGCGCATCAGCGCATGGCGCGCCTCTTCCTTGTAAACGATCTGCTTGCCTGCCATGGCTTCTTCACCCTCCTACACGGCGGCGAGTTCGGGCACGCCTTCGGCCACGCCCAGAATCTCGTCTTCGCGGATGATCAGATATTCCTCGCCGTCTAGCTTGATCTCAGTGCCGGCGTACTTCCCGATCAGCACGTAATCACCTGCTTTCACGTCCAGCGGGATGGTTTTGCCGTCATCGTTCACGCGACCGCTGCCAGCCGCGACGACTTTGGCTTGTTGTGGTTTTTCCTTGGCGGTATCCGGGATGATGATGCCGCCGATGCGTTGTTCTTGCTCTTCAACCCGCTTCACCAGAACACGATCACGCAGAGGCCGTACGTTCATGGACATCCTCCTTTCTGGGGCACGTGGACCGATGCTTTTTATCCACTAGCATTGAATCTCATGGCTTGTCAAGCATATGATCTGCGTGCATTAGACTCATATATTGGACAAGATCAAGCTGGGCACGCCAAAGTCACAACCCAAATTCATCGCGAATCACGCCAAGGATTCGCTCAGTGGGCCAAGTCGCATCAGCGATCACGACGTCGTTTGCCGCGACGGACGCTCGCGCGACGTGCTGCAGCGAGACGAAGCGCATGGGTCCAGCGCGGTGTCAAGTCATCATCGGCGCGATTGCGCGCGCTCCGGAATCGAAGGGGAGCCTCCCGCACGCTGCGGCGGTAATCAGCGTGTGGGCGTCGGGCGATGCAGATCTCCCAGGGACATCCGTTGCAACGGCTATTTCAGGAGCTCGTGCGGGAGCAGTTTTCTCGTGGAGCCCATGTCTACGACGCGGACATCGCTGAATAGGTGAGCCGCGTCCTCGTGTCGACCCATTTGAACCGATCGCGTCCTTCGTCTATCGTAGGAATCTGGCGCGCCCGAGAGCAGGCACGACGAAGGATCCACAAGATGTCGGTCGCATCAACGAAAGAAACGCGCGGATTTCAGGCCGAGGTCAAGCAGCTCCTCCATCTGATGATTCACTCCTTGTACGGGAACAAGGAGATCTTTCTGCGCGAGCTCGTCTCGAACGCGTCCGACGCCTGCGACAAATTGAGATTCGAGAGCGTCGCCCATGGCGCACTCGTCGAGGAGGATCCGAAGTTCCGTATCCGCGTGAATTACGATCGACTCGCGCGCACGCTTACCGTGTCAGACAACGGCGTCGGTCTCTCGCGGCAGGAAGTCATCGACCACATCGGCACGATCGCCAAGTCCGGGACGCGTGAGTTCTTTGAGCGCCTGACCGCCGAGGCCGCCAAGGACGCCCAGCTTATCGGTCAGTTCGGCGTCGGCTTCTACTCGTGCTTCATCGTCGCGGAGCGGGTTGTCCTCCTCAGTCGGCGCGCTGGAGTCCCGGCCGACGAGGGCGTCCGATGGGAGAGTGCGGGCGAAGGGGACTACACCGTTGAAGTCGTCAGGAAGGAGACGCGAGGCACGGACGTCACTCTGTACCTCCGGCCGGCGGAAGACGACCTACTGTCTGGATCGCGGCTGCGGGAGATCCTCCGCAAGTACTCCGATCACATCACCTTCCCCATCCTCATGAAGAAGGAGCGGTGGGATCCCGCCAAGAAAGCGCAGGTCGTTACTGACGAGGACGAACAGGTCAACCAGGCGTCGGCGCTCTGGGCGCAGCCGAAGTCGGAAGTCACGGAGGCGGAGTACCACGAGTTCTACACGCACGTCGCCCACGACTTCGACCCCCCGTTGGCGTGGACGCACGCAAAAGTTGAAGGTCGTCAAGAGTTCATACAACTCTTCTACATTCCGCGCCGCGCCCCGTTCGATCTCTGGGACCGCGACCAGCGGCACGGCGTCAAGCTATACGTCCGGCGGGTGTTCATTATGGACGCCGCCGAGCAGCTCCTACCCGCGTATTTGCGCTTCGTGCGGGGCGTGGTCGATTCGGGCGACCTGCCACTCAACCTGTCGCGCGAAATCTTGCAGCAGTCCTCCGACGGGGCGCGGATCCGCACGGCATCGGTCAAGCGGGTGCTGGGCCTGCTCGAGGATCTGGCCGAGCATCACCAAGAGAAGTACGGCACGTTCTGGACCGAGTTTGGCCGTGTGCTCAAGGAAGGCATCGTCGAGGACGCCTCCAACAGGGAGCGCATCGCGAAGTTGCTTCGCTTCGCGTCGACTCACACCAATAGCGCCGATCAAACAGTATCGCTGGCCGACTACGTGGGACGCGCCAAGCCCGGACAGGATGCTATCTACTACGTGACGGCCGATAGCTTTTCCGCCGCGAAGAACAGCCCGCATCTCGAAGTGTTTCGGAAGAATGGCGTCGAGGTGTTGCTGCTCACCGACCGCATCGACGAGTGGGTCGTTTCTCAGCTTCCGGAGTTCGACGGCAAGAAGCTGCAATCTGCGGCACACGGCAGTCTCGACGTGAGCAAGCTGGGCGAGCTCTCGTCGACGGTCGCTGAGGAGCTGAAGGAACAGGAGTACCAGGACTTGCTGACGCGCGTCCAGGCCGTGCTGAAGGACCGTGCCGGCCGCGTGCGGCTCACGCACCGACTGACCGACTCCCCGGCCTGTCTGGTCGCTGACGACCACGGGATCAGCCGCCACCTCGAGCGGATCCTCCGCGAGTCTGGCCAGCACCTGCCGGCCCATAAGCCGACCCTCGAAATCAATCCGGATCATCCGGTCGTTCAGCGGCTGAAGCAGGAATCGGACGCGGCGCTGTTTGCCGATTGGAGCCACATTCTGTTCGATCAGGCGCTGCTCGCGGAGGGCGGCGAGCTGGAGGACCCAGCCACGTTCGTGAAACGCCTGAACTCGCTCACCCTCGCGCTGGCCGGTGGCGGATCGTCGCGGATCTGGGTACCTGGCAGGTAAGCGCCGCCGCGAGTCACTCCGTGGCCGCACGCGCTCGAGCGGGATTATGGGCTCGCGAGCCGGACGTGCGTCGTTGGAGATGACGACCGTGTCGTGACTCCGGAGGACCCGCGATGGTGATCAACATCAGCCGGATCCTGTGCCCCGTCGATCTCTCAGTCGTCTCGCGCCACGCCCTCGATCACGCACTGGCGCTCGCCAAGTGGTACGAGGCGCACCTCACGATCCTCTACGTCTGCCCCGGGCCACCCCTGCCGGTGCCGCCGACTGACCTTGTCGGGGACGTCACCGTCCTTCCGCCGCTCACGCCGGACGTCGTGGAGGACGACGTCAGGCGCTTCTGCGGATCGCTGCCCGATTCGCCCGCGGGGCCCGCGTCGGTCATCGTGAAGACTGGCACGCCTGCGCAAGAAATCGTCCGGGCGGCTGAAGATGCCGATCTATTGGTCATGGGCACACACGGCCGCAGCGGGTTCGAGCGGCTGTTCCTCGGCTCGGTTACCGAGAAGGTGCTCCGAACGACGCATCGCCCCTTGCTGACTGTCCCGCCGCCCGTCGAGCGACCCACGACCGTGCTGTATCGCACGATTCTCTGCCCCGTCGAATTCTCCGGCGCCTCGCTGCGTGCGTTCGAATACGCTCTCGCCCTTGCCGAAGAAACCGATGCACGGCTGATTCTGCTCCATGTGATCGAGGGCGCTCCCGACCAGCCGTCGTTTGCTGCGCTCGGTCACCTGAACCTCCGCGAGTATTACCGGCACCTCGAAGATGAGGCGAGGGCGCGCCTCACAGCGACCGTGCCCGACGACGCCCGCGTGTGGTGCCGACCCGATGAACGCGTCACCACGGGGAAGGCCTATCGCGAGATCTTGACGATCGCGGCGGCGGAGCACGTGGAACTCATTGTGATGGGCGTGCACGGGATGGGTCCGCTCCACGTTCGGCTCTTCGGCTCGACGACGCATCACATCATTCGCGAAGCCACCTGCCCCGTCCTCACGTTGCGCGGATAACGCGCATAAATTGCCGGACTGCTCCGAGATCTGGCGCGGCTCACGCTGCCATCGTGACGGCTGGATGCGCACAGAGGGCGCGTTTTCCACTGCGGCCGGCCAGCTGAGCCGGGCCGCAGTCGTGCTAGCCGGGCGAGCCCGAGCGGGTTGAGGCCCGCCCGTCATATCCGATTTGTAGATCCGCGACGATCCCCATCAACGCCGCGGCTATCGCCTGAGGTGGAGCGGTCGCGTCTGCTACACCTCTACCGCTCCGACACACGTACCCCCGATCTTGCAGAAAATAGAATCATGGCGGGTTGGGGGCTTGCGCCGCCGCATCTGTCGTCAACGACCTACGTGATCAGCGACTGGCTGTTCTTGCGCGCACTTGGCGTGATCTACTTCGCCGCGTTCATCTCGCTCGGTGTACAAGTAAAGGGTCTGATCGGTCGTCACGGGATCCTACCTGCCGTAATCTTTCTGAACGATCTGAAGACTGTGTTGCGGCGTGCGCGATTCGTCGCGCTCCCTACGCTCTGCTGGTTCAACGCTGGCGATGGCTTCTTGCGGTTCCTGTGTTGGGGCGGCGCCGCCCTCTCGATTCTATTCATCGCCGGCGTGGCACCGGTTCTGACACTCACGCTGTTGTGGGCGTGCTATCTCTCGCTGTTGAACGTCTCCCGCGTCTTTCTCGGCTATCAGTGGGACGTCCTGCTGCTCGAGACGGGCTTCCTCGCGATCTGGCTGGCTCCACTGGAGCTTCTGCCGCACTGGCCGCCGCACGCCGCGCCTCACCCGATCGCCCTGTGGCTCGCCCGGTGGTTGTTATTCCGTTTGATGTTCTCCTCGGGCGTCGTGAAGCTTCGGAGCGGCGACGAGACGTGGCGCACGCTGACCGCATTGACCCACCACTACGAGACGCAGCCGCTGCCGACCAGGCTGGCGTGGCTCGCGCATCAACTGCCCGCCTGGATGCACAAGGTGTCCTGCGCGCTGATGTTCCTGATCGAACTGCCCGTAGCTTTCCTGATGCTCGCACCACCGCCAGTTTGTTATGTCGCCGGGGTGCTGACGATCGCGCTGATGCTGCTGATCATGGCGACCGGCAATTACTGCTTCTTCAACCTGCTGGCGATCGCGCTGTCGCTGCTCGTGTTCGACGACGGGGTCTGGCATCGTGTGCTGCCGGGGAGCGCCGTCGAGTCATCAAGCTGGCCGTGGTGGGCCCTCCTCCCGCTGGCAGCCGTGCTGTTGGTGCTCTCAATCCGGCCGGTGGTGTACCTGTTCGATCGTGACGTCGGTTGGCCGAGATCACTCGAGCGGTTCTTCGCCTGGCTCGAGCCGTTCCATCTTGTCAGCGGTTACGGACTGTTTGCGGTGATGACGACCACTCGGCCTGAGATCGTCGTGGTTCGCGTCGCTCGGGGACTATCGCACGAACTCGTGGTTCATCGCATTTCTCGTCCAGCTGCTGGAACATGCGCAACCCGTGCGGACGCTGCTTGGTCACAATCCGTTCCCGGCGGCGCCGCCGCGGTTCATCCGGGCCGTGCTCTACCGGTACCGCTTCACCAATGCGGCCGAGCACCGCAAGACTGGTGCATGGTGGCAACGAGAGCGACTCAGGATGTATTGCCCAGTGCTCTCGCGTGACGTCTTCGGCACCGCGAGCACCCGCGAATCGGCCTGACCGCATGGATCCGATGAGCGAGGCGCGAGTGCGACATCGCTGATGGCGGTTGAAGTGTTCGATCACACGGCCGACATTGGTCTCCGTGTGACGGCGGCGAGCATCGAACAGCTGTTTTGCTGAGGCGGGTCGGAAAGGCTGCGCATCAGAAGGGAACCGCCCACGAGTGGACGCGAGAGGAAGCCCGCGAGGCTGGCCCGAAAGGCGGACGCGTGGCCCATCGACATCCGGAACGTTCGACGCAGCACTGAAGGAGTCGGAGTAGGAATGACCATCGCTGATCACCCCCTCCACAGATCCGGACGTGCGGCATTACCGCATCCGGCTCTTGCCTTGGGTGAACCACGCCAGGCGTGAAGACCGGACCGGCGAGCCGCGCAGCGTCACGGCGATGCGCGCCGCGAAGTCGGGATCGAACAAAGGCTAAGCCTGTTTGCTGCGGTGGCCCCATCGGCGTGGTTGAAGGCTTGCGACGTGTCCAGCGTCGATTCGACGGGGCATTGCAAAAAAGAAAAAAAGGGAGGCGTGTATGGCTGAGAACAGGACGGCGATCGCGCGACGTGGAGAGCGTGGACTGGCGCGTCGCGAACCGGTCCTTGAACCGTTCCGCATAATGGATCGGTTCGTCGATGAGATGGATCGGGTGTTCGATGACGTCTTCGGTCGCGGGTGGCTCGCCCCTCGACTGGGTCGCGGCTGGTTGCGGTCACCGTGGCGGAGTGAGTTCGAGGAATGGGCGCCCGACGTTGAAGTTTTCCATCGCAACAACGAACTGGTCGTGCGCGCCGATCTTCCTGGTTTGACCAAAGACGACATCAAAGTGGACGTGACCGAGGATCACATCACGCTCGAGGGTGAGCGCAAACGCGAACACGAAGAGGAGAAAGGCGGCAGGTATCGATCGGAACGCAGCTACGGCAGCTTCTATCGAGAGATTCCGCTGCCAGAAGGCACCATCACCGATCAGGCCAAAGCCAACTTCAAGGATGGTGTGCTCGAGATCACGATGCCGGCGCCACCGGAACAAGTGCGGCGCGGACGGCGCCTCGAGATCGCCGAGGAGGCATCGACAAAGAAATAGCGTGCACATGCAAAACGCCCGGTCCCAGGCGGGCGCCTGGAACCGGGCGTTCAATCGCGTGTGTCACACGCGTCCTGGCGAGAGCCAGAACTACGCGCTTGTGGCAAACGTACCACAACGCGCATTCGTCATCCGCCGATCGGTCGTTCGCGCATTCCCGAGGGTCACCCCTTCGAGGATGCGCCTCGCAAGCCCGGTGGTGACCTCATACGCAACCTCCACGTCTCATCACGTGGTGTACCCATACACGTACGACGTCCCGCAGGCCCTGTCAAGTTCATCCGCACGACGGCCGTCTGCTGTGATGTGATGAAGCAAATAACCGCCACCGCGCCTTCACCGAGCGGCTCACCAACGGCTGCCGCGACCGCTCGCGTTGAAGCGGCGACGACCGGGTCGGGCGAACTGACCGCCCGACGCGACCACGGGCGACCTGTTGCACCTCGACGTTCGGTCTCAAGGTCTGTGCTGGCTGTCGGCGACGCTTGACGGCACGCGTCGTGTATCGCCTGATGCAGGCTGGCGAGCGGCAAACGATCGAGATGCATGACGAAGCCGTGCTCCGGGTCGGCGATCCGGCGGCCTTCGCGTTCTCGATCGACGGCAGGGCGGGCCGTCCGCTTGGTCGCGCTGGCAAAGCGACGAGCGTACACATCACGAGGCAGAACTATCGCGAGTTTCTTCATCAGTAGGCTGCCAGTCATGGTTGAAGTCTTGACAGAGCCGAATCAGGCTCCGGCTGTTGCGCCGGATCGCCAGAAAGGACAGTTCCGACTGATTCTCACGGTGAAACGAGGGGTGTCTTCGGATTTCGCAGCCACCTGGATGCCATATTCCACGCTGGACGCGGCACGAGCGGCTGCCGCAGCCCTCGTGCGCGACGAACGCGTGGCGCACATTATGATCGTGCGTGACGAGATTCCTCCGCACGCTGTCGAGTGGGCGGCCTGACTCGCCGACGAACACTCGGCAGAAGCGCGCGCGACGAGAAAGGCGTGCCGTTAGCTCCGCGACGCTGGAACGGTCAGGCTGGAGCGCGCCGATTTTTGTTGAGCTCCAGAAACAGCTGCAGCGGATCGAGCGAGCGCTCGAGCACGCACTCGGGGATGTCACGGCAGCTCTGGAAGGCGGAGCGCCGCAGCGGAAGACAGACCGTGCGCGAACAGCGCATCTAGAAGGAGCAGATGTATGGGCGAGATCGATCTTGCCAACGCTATCATCGCCGCTGCGCTGATCCAGAGCGGCGAGTTCAAGCTGTCAGCGTTCGACGAACGAGGTCAGCCGCTTCGAGATCGCCAAGGCGACAATCTGAATCCCGCCGAACGCCTCATGCGCCAGGCAGACGTGCTGGCGAATCCCGATCTCGATTGGTCCGCAACACCCGCTCTCGCCACTCTACGAAAGCTCACAAACACGATTCGCCGGGCGCTCTACGAGCCACCTGTGCCAAATCCCGAAGGTATGCATGAATCGGTACAGCCTCAGTCGCCGGTTGCGCCGACCGATTAGGAATCGAATCACTTGCCACCTTCGTGAGAACGGGTACCAACGATGGATCCGAACAGGGAATCCGATTAGGGCGCCCTTCGTAGCCGGCTAAGGACCGACGCACGCGTCTGCGCTGAGCGGGTTCGTCCCAGTCGGTAGCGGCGCGACCGCTCGAAGGCAGACGTGCAGAGCATAGATGGCGACGATGACAGCGAAGCGCCAGCCGATGCGTGCCACCATGCGCAGCAGCAGCCGCGGACCGATCTTCGTGACGAGCTGCGCGATGACGCCGAGGCCGAGGACAAGGAGCGCCAATCGAACGGAGCGAGTCAGCACGTGTCGGTCCCGTCACAGTCCTGCGACGAGCGCCTTGAGCTTGCGGAAGTCTTGCCGTACCGCCTTGCGGATCCACGGAAAACGGGCAGCGGCGGCGGGGTGGCCCGAGATGAGGTAGAACCGGCTATCGCGCTCAACGACCGTGCCGTGCTGATCGCGAACCGCCACGTGACGATTCAGGACAGCGAAGCAGGCCACACTACCGAGGAGGACGACGACGTGTGGTTCGATGACGCGGAGCTGCTGCAGCACGTGCGTTCGGCCATGCGTGACGTCCGCCGCGAGTGGCTTGCGTGCAGGCCGGCGATATTTCACGACGCTGGTGAGGTACACAGAACGTTCATCGAGCCCGATATCCCGAATCGCCGCACGGAGCCACTGTCCCGCTCGGCCAACGAACGGTCTTCCCGTCTCGGCCTCGTGACGTCCCGGTGCTTCACCGATGAACACCACGTCTGCATCGGGATTTCCTTCACCGGCGACAGGCTTCCCCACCGCATTTTTCCGACAAAGCCGGCACACCGCGATCTGGCGCGCGATCCGGTCGAGCGCGGCGCGTTTTTTTTTGGCCAATGCTCGTGAAAGGCATGCGCGTCTGTCAGTGAGCGCGCTTGTGAGGCAGCTCCTGCGCACGACGCGTAAGATCCTTCCAGACATCGCCCTGTCGCCGGAGTCGGTCGAAGATGTTGTGGATGGTGTAGCGATCTGCGGTGAGGCGCGGATCCTCCAGTTCCCGCCATTCGAGCGGTGCGGCGACCGGCGCACCCGGACGCGGCCGCACCGCGTACGGGGGCGCCGCGGTCTGCGCGTACGCGTTGCGCGCCGTGTCGACGAAAATCCGACCGCCGCGCTTGTCCTTGCGCACTTCCAGCGTGAGGCGCTTCGGATCTGACTCAGCGAGTTCGGTCGCGATGGCGCGCGCAAACGCGCGCACTTCGTCGAAGTCTGCGTGCCGCTTGAGCGGAACGAGCACGTGCAGTCCACGGGAGCCCGTGGTCTTGACGAAGGCATCGAGGTGTTCTTTCCGGAGCAACTCGCGAAGGCTGATCGCGGCGCGGCAGACCGTACGAAAGTCGTCGCCAGAGGGATCAAGGTCGAAGATCATCTGGTCCGGCTGGTGAGGTTTGTCGGTCCGACTGAGCCAGACATGCGGCGTGATGCACGCCTGATTGGCCAAATACACCAATGTCGCGGCATCCTGACAGACCACGTGTCGCACGGTGCCGTCCTGCTTCGGCATGGACGCCGTGTGAATCCAGCGCGGAAAGTACGCGGCGGCGCGCTTCTGCACGAGCCGCGGGCCATCGATGCCGTCCGGAAAGCGCTCCATCGTGACGGGCCGATCGCGCAGGTACGGGAGCATGGTGGGGGCGATGTGCTCGTAGTACTGCGCCAGCTCGCGCTTATCGATGTGGTCATCCGGGAACAGGAGCTTCGTCGGACGGGTGAGATGGACCGACTGTCCTCCAACTCGGATTTCGGTTGCTGATGCGATTCGGTTCATTGGCCCGGCCTGTTGAACACGCCTTTTTCGTCAGTGGCAACCACCGTGCATCAACCTTGCCGTCGCTACATCGGAGGCGATCGAGGTGAAGCATATGCCGATACCCGGCAGTGCGACATGAGAAAGCGCGTCGGCGGCGAGGGCCATCCGGCGCATCACCGCGAAGCAGCCACGAGGCCGGCCGCCGCGGCCATCGCGACCGAGAGCAGCAGCCCGTCAATGTCGATCGTGCTCATGGCGATCGTGCAGATGAAAGGCTGTCGGTGTGTCGTACAACTCGTGAAGGCGTTCCTCCGTCAAGACCTGGTGCGGCGACCTGATCCACGCTCGATCGTGACCCAGGCACAATACGGTGCCGGTTGACGATGGTGAGCTCGTGAGAGATGAGCAGGATGGTCACCCTTCGGTCTTGATGAGCCGACTGCTGGCGTCGACGAGCCGGGACAGGAGAGACTGAATGAACTGTTGCACCGGCTTCAGCAAGCTTCTGGGGATCGCGATCGCACTGGTCCTGGGCGGGTCGCAGGCGCTGTCGTGATCGTTGTTCTGCAAATGATTCCCCGCGGTCGCGAGGCGTCCTTCTTCGGTCTCTACGAAATCACCGAACGCGGAACGTCGTGGATCGGCCCGTTGATCTTCGGTTTGGTCGCGACCAATTCGTACCGGTTGGCGATCCTGTCCTCATCGCGCTGTTCGCCTTCGGGATTGTGGTCCTCTTGCTGACCGATACCAATCGAGCAATCCACGAGGCTGCCGCCCGCGCATACTAGGAAGTCCGATGAACGAAGTCACGTTCAGAGTTTACGGTCCCTTGAACGATTTCTTGGCACAGGCACGGCGGCAGGCTCCGTTCACGATCCATTTTGCCGGCCGGCGCTCGGTCAAGGACGCGATCGAAAGCGTCGGAGTACCGCATCCGGAAATCCAACTGATCGTGGTCAATGGCGAACCGGCCTCGCTCGACCTGAACATTCAGGACGGCGACCGCGTCGCCGTGTTTCCAACGTTCTACGCCATCGATCTGTCTGGCACACTGCACGCGCGGCCGAATGTCCCGGAGACAATTCGATTCGCGCTTGATGGACATCTCGCCAAGCTGGCGAGACGTCTCCGCCTCCTCGGCCTCGATGCCGCCTGCCGCGCCGGCGCGGACGATGACGCGCTCGCTGCCCTGGCGAGCCGGGAGGCGCGCGTACTGCTCACGCGCGACCTCCAGCTGCTCAAGCGCCGATCCGTGACATATGGACATTTCGTGCGCGAAACCGATGCGCAGCGCCAGCTGGTCGAAGTGTTGCGGCGGTACGGTCCGATGCCCTTCGCGCCGTTCTCCCGTTGTCTTCGGTGCAACGGCGAGCTTCATGCGGTTCCGAAGGCGGCGATCGAAACGATGCTGCCACCGCTGACGCGTCGCCACTACGACGATTTTCAGATCTGCGCCGCATGCGGACGCGTGTACTGGCGAGGGTCGCATTGGTTCCGTCTACAGCGGGCGGTTGACGCGGCGCTCCGCGTGTAACTCAGTTGTGTCTGATCTCTTCCGCCTCCTCGCGGACACGATCCTCGTCGTCCATCTCGGTTTCGTGTCCCGCTTTGCCGCCCAGCGCTTCAACTCGCGCCGTTTCAGCTTCTTTGTGCCTTCCGTCCGCGGGAGCCCGTCGCCGGTCCAGACCGATGCCGACCGAATTTTCTGATGCTCTTCCAGCCTGGTGTTCGCCGCCCTCACGATCTCGTCGTGACTCTTGCCCGGTTCGAGCGACAGGATCGCGTGCACGCGCTCCTGCCCGTCGTGTACAGGGCCCACCACCGCCGACTCACGGACGCCGGGGATCTCGTTCAGCACGCGCTCGACATCATCCGGAAAGACCTTCATGCCTTCGGGTGTCGCGATCATCTCCTTCTTGCGGCCGCGCACCACGAGTCGGCCCGACGCGTCCAGGCCCCAGAGCCTCGACGAGTGCCATGGGGCGCTTCTCATCGAGGCGCGATTTGAGCTCGTCGCGCGTGATGCGCTTGACGGCCTCGGCGTGCGCTGTGACTGCCATGGAATCCTCCGTGTCGAGATCACTGATGACGAACGTCTCCTCCGGGCCGGGGCGCACGCAAAAAACTCGGTCGAAACCCTCAGCAGCGCCAGGTGGCTCGAGCCGTTTCGCCGCTGAGAAGATCGCGACGTTCGGGACCTTGTCACGTCCGCTGCGTTGAGCGTTCCGGGCGACGGCCACGCGTGTCGAGACGTCGAAGAAGTACCCGATGACGCGGGCGCCATGCGCGTGCGCGAGCGAAATGATCGGCTGCCGTTCACGTCTGGAGACATTCGTGTTGTCCACCAAGACATTCGCGACTCACTTCGTGATGACGCCGCAAATCACGCGATCGCCCGCGTTCCCAGCGGGATCGCTCTTGTAGTCGTCAGCTTTGTCATGAATCACGAGCGCGGCGCCGTCAGGATCGAGCAGGCTATTCGGACCAGGCCTTAGCGTCACGTCACGTGCAACCGCGTCGAACGTAAGCGCTCCATTTGCCGGAATATCGATGTTCGGCAAATCGCCGGCGTGCATGCCCATCGGGTTTTCCACACCATGCTGTTTCTTCATCGGATTGAAGTGCCCGCCAGCTGTGGTGAACGGTGCATCGCATTTTCCAGTCTCATGAATGTGGAACGCGTGCACCCCCGCCGGTGCATTCGCCAGGCTCACGTGAATGAGCACTCCATGCGGCGTATCGGTAAGGGTGGCGTTTCCCACCGTTTGTCCCTGGGCATTCTTCAGCATTGCCTTCGATCATCAGATCAGGCGAGTTCCGGTCATCGATGACGGCGGGTGTGCTCAGGCATCATTGCTCAGGCGGATGTCGCAGCCGTAGAGCCGGCTCGCAAAACGGGTGAGCTCGTGTCCGAGATTTCCCGGGACACTGGCCGCGCATCGATGTGATCGACCTCATCGATGACCGACTCCGCAATTCCAGGCCGACGATAGAACCGCAAACGTAGTTCATCGGCTCTCTCGTCCTGCGTAGGCTTCGTTCACACCAAAGGCCTCTTGCGCCGACAGGCCGACGAGCTCCAGTGTCAGCTGACGAAGCTTGCGCCGGTCGACGGGATCGTACGCGGCGTCCAGCGCGCGGGACTCGCGGACTCCATCGAAGAACCGCCCCGAAACACCTTCAAGATCTGGAGACATCGCCAGACGCAGAATCGCGTCCGCGCCTTCTTCGACCGTGCTCTTCGGCTGAATCCCGGCTTCCGTCACCATCTTCGTGTTCATGAACGTGGCCGGATGAACAGCATTGACCGTCACGTTCGTGCCTTGCAGTGCTGCCGCAAGATCCAGCGTGAACATCACCAGGGCCAGTTTGCTTCGCGCATAGGCGAGTCTCCCGTCGTAGTCAATGGACAGCATCACGTCATCGAAATCGATCGGCGCCTGACCGAGCGACGCTACGTTCAGGATCCGAGCCCGGGTACTGCGACGAAGCCTCGGCAGCAACAAGTGCGTCAGGACGAAGGGGGCCAGATAGTTCACCGCAAGGCGCAGCTCGTGACCGTCGCGGCTGGCCTCACGCGCCGCATGTGGCGGACCGAACCCGATGCCGGCGTTGTTGATCAGGATGTCAATATGCTCACGCGCATCGGTAATCTCCCGCGCGAAACGGCGGACCTCGTCCAGCGCCGCGAAATCGGCACAGTGGAATTCGACACGCTCGTTGCCGGTCCTACGGCGAATCTCCGTAATGGTGTCCTGTCCTTTTGCGTTCGCGCCGGCCGTGGACGATGACCTCGGCGCCTATTGCAGCCAATCGCGCCGCGACGAGTTTGCCCACACCGTCAGTCGCTCCCGTCACGAGCGCGGTTGATCTGCCAGTTGTATGCATGTGGTCCTCTTGGATTCGCGGACAAGAAGTGCTGCATGCGAGACGCCAGCGGCGCGGCACTACGCTTGCTCTTGCAGACCGAGCGACGTCCACGCGCGAAATACGTCGGTGATGAGGTGACATATGCGACAGCGCACGATATGGCTCAGCAGTTTCGGCGCAGGTGCGGCGACGGCCTTCCTCTTGGACCCGGTGGCCGGGAGACGACGGCGGCATCGCGTAGGCGACGCGGCCACGCACCTCATGCATCGAACGAGCGATGCAGCCTCAACGGTCGGACGCGACTTGCGCAACCGGACCCGCGGTCTGGCGGCAGTTGCTCGCCGAGGACGGGTTGCCGAGCAGCCGGACGACGCCGTGATTGAAGAGCGCGTGCACAGCGCGCTGGGGCGCGTCGTTTCTCATCCGCACGCGATTACGGTCAGGGTCGACCACGGTCGCGTGATTCTCGACGGACCGCTTCCGAGCAGCGAGGAACACCGCGTGTTGTACGCCGTGCGCGCCGTACCTGGCGTGACTGAGGTTGAGAGCCGCTTCGATCCACACATCCAGCCGGCGCACGAGGCATCATCGGAAGCGGCGCGACCTCGCGTACGCCCCCCAGCACGGCCCGACATCTTGCAGCTCAACTGGGCGCCGGCCACGCGCGGACTCGTCGGCGGCGCAGGCGCGGCGCTCGTGGGCGCGGCCTTCGTTCAGCGAACTCGTGCGGGCATGGGCCTCGCCGCTGCCGGCACGGCGCTAATCGTGCGCGCGGCTACAAATCTCCCTTTCCATCGTCTCGTGGGCATCGGAGCCGGGCGGCGCGCGATTGACGTGCAGAAGGCGATCACTGTCGATCTCCCGGTCGATCGGGTGTTCGCGTTCTGGGACAATCCAGCCAACCTCCCGACCGTGATGCATCACGTTCGCGAAGTGCGAACGACGAAAGAGCCGGGGCAGTGGCATTGGACCATTTCTGGTGCGACCGGCGTTCCGATTGAATTCGTCACCGTCCTCACCGATCGTGTTCCGGATCGCCTGCTCGCATGGAAGACGGTCGAAGGCAGCACCATCGAACACGCGGGCACCGTCCGGTTCGACGCGCTCGAGGGACGACGGACACGGATTGGCCTCCGGCTGTCCTACAACCCGCCCGGTGGCGCACTAGGTCACGCGGCGGCCGCGTTGCTCGGGCGCGATCCAAAGAGCCAACTGGACGAGGATCTGGTGAGGATGAAGACCGCGCTCGAGACAGGAGATCGCGCGCACGACGTTGCGCGGCCAGCATGACCATCGCACCGACTCCCTCGCGGGCCGTCGCTGAGTCGCCTTGCAAGTGCGACTCCGCGATATGTGCTGATCACGACACGCCCAGAATCGCGGCGGCCTTCTTCAGACTGCGAGCGGCGACCCAGCACAACGCGCCATATCGCTCATCTACCGCCTTCGCCCACTTTGTTCGGGACCTCAATGTAGAAGTAGTCGATCTGCCTCACTGTTTCTGCCATCGCGTCCTCCCACGACACCTTACTCCTTGAATGTCTTGACGCGGCCCCAGATGTCTTTCGTGCCCCAGATTCCGGAGCGCAGACACTCCAGCTGGACGATCTGACTGTGGTCGACGAACAGGTTCACCTCGGGCCCGTAGTGCTTGACGTACCACGTGAACACCGATGGATCCGCGGCCTCGAACATGACCCGCTCGAGGCCAAGGGCGTCCGCAATGCGAGCGATCACATCAGTCCGCCAAGACTTGACGTTCTCGGTGATCCCCTCTGACTCGATCATCAGCAGGTCGGCGCCGGCATCCAGGAATCGGCGTCCCTGGCGCACCAGCCACTCGGGATCGCGTGTGCCCTCGGCTTCGAGGTCCGCTTGCGCCGACGCACCGCCCGCACCGAACTGAATCCCGATCTCCGGCTTGGCCTTGAGACCAAGAGCCTTCACCTTGTCCACGAGGCGCAGCCAGTCATCCGTCGGAAGCGAGATGAACCCGCTCGACAACTCGATGACATCAAACCCGAGATCACGAGCCTCGTGCAGGTAGGCATCGACGGCATCCGGTCCCTGGCCTAGCACGTACTCGATGAATCCACCGGTTGAGACCAGCACGTCGTGCGCGTGACAGAGCTCGATGACCCGCACGAGGGCCTCACGCGGCATCAGGCTGAACGAACCGCCAGCGAATTTCAGCGCGTCGACGTAGCCGCCCATCGTGTCGAAGATGTCCTCCAGATAGCGCGGACCCATAGGCGTGTAGTACGGGCCGCGAATCTCCGTGATGCCGACGCCACGAGGCTTGCCTGGACGGTCGTTGATGCGTATCGCGCTGAACGCGCGCGAACTCACGGTCGTGCTCGAGCCGGTCTGGGAGGGCACGGCCGACACGTCAATGTGCTGGGAAATACATCGCGAGCACCGCGAAGACGACCAGCACGAGCACGATCACGACGATGACCGCCCAGATCGACCAACTGAGCTGTCGCTGTGGCGGTGTGGGCGGCGGAAACGGAAATGCTGCCATCGGTATGTATCCCGAGCTCACCAGGTCGCAAACTCGGTACCGTGGTACGAATCCTGAACTTCGTTGGGGCGTGCGGGCCAGCATAAGTCTCGAGCGGTGGTTCGGTGTTTCCGTCGGGCTCCACTACAGCTGGTTCGTTATCGCCTGGCTCATCACGCTCTCGCTCACGAGTCAGTTCGCCGCGATCAATCGGGCCTGGTCGCCAGCCACGATCTGGGCCCTGTCACTCCTCACCGCTGTGCTCTTCTTCGTGTGCATCGTCCTGCACGAGCTCGCCCATGCGAGCGTTGCGAGGCTCAGCGGTGTACCGGTCCGTGGCATCACACTCTTTGCGCTCGGCGGAATCGCGCAGATCGAAAAGGACGCCGCGACGCCCGGTAAAGAGTTCTGGGTGGCGATTGCCGGCCCGGCGGTCAGCGTTGCGATCGGAATCGCCTGCAGGCTTGCCGCCGCCTCGGCCGGATTCGTCGGGCCGGGCGTGGCGATCTCCGGCTTCGCCGCCGTGGTCGGCTGGCTGGCGTACATCAACGTGGCGCTCGCCTTGTTCAATCTCGTTCCGGGATTCCCGCTCGACGGCGGGCGCATCTTGCGGTCGATCGTCTGGGCCATAACGCGAGATCGTATCTCGTTCGCGTGTGGCAGGTTCGGCACGAGCTGACGGCATGAATCAAAAGTCCGACGCCAGAGAACATCGGGCGCTGATCGTTGTGGACGTGCAACGAGACTTCTGTCCAGGCGGAGCATTGCCCGCCTCGGGATGTGAACGCATTCTGCCGGCCATCAACCGGTATCTCGCAGAGGCTCAGGAGCTTTCGATGCCAATCTACGCCTCGCGGGACTGGCATCCAGCGATCACCTCCCACTTCAAGGCCTATGGGGGCGAGTGGCCACCGCACTGCGTGCAGGGCTCTCGCGGAGCGGAGTTTCATCCAGGATTAAACCTGCCGGCGAGTGCCACAATCATCAGCAAGGGCGACGATCCCGAGCGGCCTGGATACTCGGCGTTCGACGGCCACCGCCCGGATGGTCGACCGCTGTTGCAGGATCTTCGCGCGCAAGACATCCACACGTTGTACATCGCAGGCGTTGCAACGGACTATTGCGTGAAGCGAACGGCGATCGATGCGTTGCAGGCCGGCCTCCACGTCATCGTGCTCACAGACGCCATCGCCGGGATTGACGTGCGCCCAGGAGACGTAGACCGCGCGTTGGCCGAGATGTCACGCGCGGGCGCGGAGATGGCGACCGGTCTCGGCGTGATGCATTCGCGCTGACGTGCGGGAAGATGCCGCCACCGCAGCCCGATATCGTGCTCCTGGCGACGGAATGGCGGCCACGCGCGCTCATTCGCGCGCAGCTTATCGAGGAAGGCTTCGGAGTCGTCGCGACGAACGCCTGGCCGATGATGCGGCGCCATCTGCGACCGGGCATGAAGCCACGGCTCGCGCTGGTCGACCTTCAGAACCTTCCTCAGCCTGCCAACGTCCTCGATGATCTCCGGGTCCTGATGAAGCCCGAGCGTGTGTTGGTGCTGATGGCCGTCGGAACGCTCTCCGCTGCCGACGTCGAGCGCCGTGGATTTCGAGCCATCTCGCGTCCGATTGTGATTGCGGACGTTATTCGGGTGGTCGCGAGCATGATCGGTTCCGACACAGACGATGAACTGCGCCAACGGATCGATGCGCGCATGTAAACTGTGGACGTGCGGTGGCTGGCGCTCGGCGTTGTTCCGTTCATCGGTGTGGCGGTTTTAGTGGTGAAGAAGGCCGCCAGAAAAGCGCCCACAGATCTCGGATCGGTGAGCAACGAATGGATAGCACAACACCGCCGCCGATGAGCACAAATTCAGCGCCCTCGCGATCGAGAAAGCCCGGTGGATCTGCGGGCACAAATCGGCGCCCGCGAAATCGCGCCTGCAAGCGATCTGGCAGCTCGGGCCTCTCCTCATCTGGCAGGCCGAGGCCCGGAGGTGTAGCAATGTCCGGATTCCTGATGGCGATGATGTAGCTCGCCTGCTTCGGAATGTTGAGCTCTTCCTGCACTTCGCCAGGTTGGGCGGGCAGCTCGAGCTCGAAGGCCAAGTGGGTATGGCCGTCGTGATTGACGATGGCGTACACCCCTTCGCCGGCGGGACGGGCCGGCGCGAGATGCCGTTCGCCACGTGTCTTGGTGCCGTAGACGATTCGCCCGAGCTCGCCTTCGAGCTCGTCAGGATTGCGGGCAACCGTCTGCACAAATCCCCAGTTGCGCTCGTGCTCGTCCTCGATCTCAGGCAGCCTCTTCCGACCGATCACGATGAGGCGATGCATATGCCTCCCGCGCGGACTCAGGATGACAAAGAAGCGCTGGATATCTTCGATGCCTGCGGCAGACTTCTGTTCCACGCGCGGCCGGTAGACGAAGTAGATGTCGCCACGTTCCAATACCTGAGGCATCGATGAATCCTCTGTGGGTTCACGGCAGCAGCCCCTATACCCGGCTTCGACTCTGAGCATGGCGTTTGCGTGGTCGTCTTCGCTGGAGGTAGCCCATCATGTCTGTTGCACGAGTAGTTGAGATCAGTTCCACGTCGACGAAGAGCTTCGAGGACGCGGTCGTCCAAGGCATTGAGCGCGCGAACCAGACGCTGCGGAATGTGAAGAGCGCCTGGGTCAAGGAGCAGGAGGCAGAAGTGAATGACGGAAAGGTCGTCGCCTACAAGGTCAACCTGAAAGTGACGTTTGTCCTCGATGGGCAGGCTGCGTAGGGAAGGAGCGAGCGATGGCACTTCAAATCAGCTCACCGGCGTTTGGCGATGGCGGCGCCATCCCGAAGAAATACACCTGCGATGGACAGAACATCGCGCCGCCGCTCGAGTGGGCCGGTCTTCCGAAGGAGTCGAAAACCGTCGCGATCGTATGTGAGGATCCCGACGCGCCGTCGGGCACCTTCACGCATTGGGTGCTCTATGACCTTCCTGCCACGACGCGGAGTCTTCGCGAGGGTGCGTCGGCCGGCAAGACCGGCGTGAACGATTTCGGGAAAGCCGGCTTCGGCGGTCCGTGCCCGCCCAAGAAGGATCACGCGCACCACTATCATTTCCACGTGTATGCGCTCGATGTCGACTCGCTTGGACCAGCGGGATTGTCGAAGGGAGATGCGCGCGAAGCCATGAGCGGACACGTGCTCGCTGAAGGAGAGCTGACGGGAATCTACAAACGCGCAGCGGCGTAGGCCATAGGCGCCTGGCTCACGTGATACGCATCTCCAGGCCGTCGTAGGCGATTGACGTCCGAACGTTGTACGCTCGACCGAACCCGGCAATGACTCGCTCAGAGTTCTCTGGGTTCGCGACAATGCCAGTACCGCAATGGGTGAAGATCGCACGGTGGATGCCGGCCGTCGCACACCAGGCGACCTGACGCTGCACGGATGCGTGCCCGACGAGCGACCCGTTCCGGCGACGCTGAATCGGCCGATGAAGACTGGCGCCGTCTCCGATATAGAGATCGACGTTCGCAAGCACGTCGATCCGACCAGGAATCCGTAGCACGTCGGGAACATAGAACACCCGAGTACGACCGCTGGCGATTCGGTACCCGACTGCAGGCGCTCGAAGTGAATGCTGTGCGGGTATCGGCTCGAATGTCAGACCGCCAATCGTGAATACTTCGTGAGGTCGGACAACACGCCGTTGCTCCACTGGCCAACGATCGATCTGGTTCCAGACATCGGCCGTCGCGTAGACGCCGCACGGCGCACCGGTCTTCAGCCCGTCCACATGATCGCTGTGGCCGTGCGTGACCACGATGGCCGTCGGTCTGAGGTCGTCGACGCGGTGCAACCAGTCCGCTCCGCAATCGATCATCACTCGACTGCGTCGGTGAGCAACAAGCGTAGTCGTGTGCCGGCGATGGCGCCTGCTCCTGATCTCGATGTTGCCGCGCGTACCGAGAAACGTCAGCCTCGTAACGCGTCCTACGTGCAGAGCCCGTCGCGCTTTCTCAGGATATCAAGCAAAACGTGATCATCCAAAGCTCATCCTCCGAGACTCAGACGAGAAAGCGGCCCATCAGGAAGGCGGCCGGTTGAATGCAGAACGTCTAAAGGCGGGTCGTTGATGCGGCGCATCCGCAGGATCATTCACAAGGCTCTTTGTCGGCAGTGTCGCGATGCGAGTGGTGGCCACCGCACCGTGCCCGGTCGTCACGGTCCGAGGCAATCAGATCTGTCGTCGGCGGACCGCTCACATTGATCGCGTGTTGGCGAGCGGTTCCGGCGCGCTGTCGTGATGCTTTCGCAGACGTTCTGTTTCTGCCGCCAACCGCGGACTGATCTCAACGGCATAGGGCGGATCGGCTGGCGACATTGAGCGCAGCGCAGCCGGCAACCGACTTAGTTCGTCTTGTCGGCGAGCCCGTGCTTCATCCAGCGCCACACGCCCAGCTGGCAACCGTGCTCCCTTGCTCATCACCTTCTGGAGCAGCGGTCGGCCGTGGGCGGGCTCGTCGTGGCACGCGATCACATCGCGTTCGGCGACGGCCTGATGTTCGACACGAAACACCTGTTTACGCCCCGGCAAGAGCGATTTGCCCGTAGACAGCTTGATGCGCCCGCGACCCGCGTACTCCACGAGCTTGTACGCAATATCCAGCATCGGAGCATCTGGCGCAACGCCCATCTCCGTCCCAATGCCAAAACCGTCGATCGGTGCACCGGCGGCAATGAGGTCCGTTATGGCATTTTCGTCGAGGCTGCTGCTCGCAAAGACACCCACCGATCGGAGCCCCGCTTCGTCCAGCATGCGCCGCGTCCGGATTGACAAATCGAGTAGATCACCCGAGTCCAGGCGAACGGCGCTGACGCGAAATTCGGGACCGAGCGCCCGCGCGAGATCGATCACCTTGTGAACGCCCGAGAGCGTGTCATATGTGTCCACGAGCAAGACCGTATCGGGGTACTGCCGGGCAAATGCCCGGAATGCATCCAGCTCGTCATCGTGCGCCTGGATATAGCTATGGGCCATCGTTCCGGAGACACGAAGACCGTACGCCTGGCCAGCCGCCACATTCGATGTGGCGTGAACCCCCGCAATGTGGAACGCGCGCGCAGCTTTCAGCGCCGCGTCGGTGCCATGTATCCGCCGCATCCCAAAATCCACGACCTGTCGACCTTGGGCCGCTTCCACGATTCGCGCGGCTTTCGACGCGAGCACCGTCTGCAGATGGGTCTGGTTCATCACGAACGCCTCGACGAGCTGCCCTTCGGCGATTGGCGCGACCACTTCGAGAATGGGTTCATTCGCGAATACAGGAGTCCCCTCGGCAATCGCGTACACGTCACCCGTGAACCGCAGGCGCTCCAAGTAGTGCAGGAATCGTCCGGAGAATCGCTTCAGCGAATCCAAGTACGTCAACGCGCTCTGATCGAACCGAAACTCTTCGAGGAACGTGAGCACGTCATCCAATCCGCAGGCGATCAGGTAATTTCGCCGTTTGGGAAGTCGGCGCACGAACAGGCTGAAGGTGCCCTCGCCCGACATGCCTTCTTCGAAATAGGCCTGTGCCATCGTCAGCTCGTACAGATCGGTGAAGAGTGCTGGACTGAACGGTCGCATCGATCCCTGCTCTACAACAGCTTACGCGTCACTCGTGTCGGCATTCGGCCTTTACTATGCAATGGATATGGCCAATCCAAATCGCAACCGCAGGAACCAGCCGCCGACTGGACAAGGCAAACATCAGTCGAGATTTCTCGGTGAGCCCCGGAAGCTCGGCAAGCGCTCTGATGTGCTCCAGGCCCAGCGAGGTCACCCCGAGCTGAACCTGGGAGACGCCGACGAAGAAGCAGCGCTGCGGGAGGGCGACCAGCGCAATCCCAAACGGCCGAAGGCTGGGCGCTGAGCACGTGTGGCGCGTCAGAGAATCGTTCGCGTTGTGTCCGCCGTTGCCACCTTGACTACGGCAACAGGGGTCCTGCTCGTGGCGACCGGATTTGCTGGCGCGCTCTCGTTCGTAATCCGATGATCACGGTCACACACCTGACCATTCTGCGCGGCGACGTCGGGCGGGGCTGGCCAGAGGTTCTCGTGGTATCTCGAGACATTTTCGCGACCAGGTACACGAGTGGCTCCTTCATTCTGACGATGCTGTTTCGTGATCGCGATTCAGCGTCGCGGCGTTACTTGGTTTATGTGAACCGCACCTGGGTCGATGGTGTGCGGGCGCTCTGGCGGCCGTTCGTCGAACACCGAATCAAGGGTCAGGCCCGCAAGGTCTTCGCTGCCGTTCGAGAGCGGATCGAAGCCGACGGGGCAAAACGTCACGCATCAGATTCGTGGCCGCATCGTTAACGATACGGACCTCCATTTTGCACAAGCCAAAGGCGTTATGGTTCTCGCATATGCATTATTCTTGGTGACCACGCCGCGCTGCTCGGCACAGCCGTCATCAGCCAGCGCTCGAGCCAATTGCCTCAACCGTACGGAACCAAATCGGTCGGAAATCACCCGCACGTCATTTCTCAACCGGCCGGCGCACAGCTCAAGGTTTCTGACGGGTTCTCGGTCGACGAGCGGCAGATGACGCGACACCGGCGGGGAATCGACTTGGTGAGACCGATCAACTGTGCGAGACTCTCTCTTCATGGCGGCTCCTTTCTGTGAGGCTTTCGCCTCGGATTGGTCACCAGTCGCATAACACGACCAGTGAGGAGCCGCCGCTTCTCAAATTTCAACAGCTACTGGAACATCCCCTTGCTAATCCTCCCACACCGGAACGCCTGAGTACTCGACCCTTGCCCCCGATGGCTTCCGCACGTAGGCGGCGCGCAGTTGCCGCGCCGAACGCACGGACATTGAACGCACATCTCCAGTCACGCGTTGCAGCTGTAGTGACAAGTGGTCCGAGGCCTTTGCCACCGGGAGCGGGCGATGTGCTCGGACCGCCTCGCCCGATCGACGACGCGACCTTCCATGCCGTTGATTGGAAATGCGAACGCCTCCGGGTCACCGATGTTGGTGGTCCGTCGCTTTCCGCTCCTCCCCGTTCAGAAGATCGGCATCTGCGCTTGAACTTCCTTTATGCCTCGGGCTCCACCTGGCGAGCCGCTCTGGATGCCAAGTGCTGGCTCTTATTAAGATTAAGAAGGGTTGTGCGTCTCGGAAGTCTGCCCGATCGAAGCGGGCGCGATCAGCGGATCAGGAACGCGGTTCTTTATCGGCGGAAGGCTTCTCAGATATGCAAAAATCCCCTTCAAATCGTCGTCGCTCAGGTTCCTGAATGTCTGCCAGGGCATGGGTGGCAGGATCGGACGAGACACACCCATGTGCCGGCCGGTACGAATTGCTTTTACGAACGTTTCTTCAGACCAGCTGCCGATCCCGGTGTTTTCGTCAGGCGTTAGATTGAACGGGTAGCTGACACCCCATGGTCCAGACCACGCCGTCAAGTCCCACGACGCCGCGATCATCCACGGTCCTTGCTGCGTTGGTGGCGGAGGCGGGAACTGTGGGTCGTCCGGATGTCCGGCGAGAAACCGAGTCTCATCGATTTCTGGCCCTTGTGGTCCCATTTTTTTGGGGCTGTGGCAATCAGCGCATCCAAGCGATAAGACGAGATAGCGACCGCGATCGACCTGTCGAGTAGATCCGCCAGACAATCGAACGGCCGTCAATGGGAGAGCGATCAGAAGAACACCGAGGCCGCAGAGCACTAAGGTCGATTTTCTGCGCATCATGACGGTTTCTCCTTCTTGTGTGATAGAGGTCATCGGCATTTGGCCGGTCATCCGAATGCCCTCAGGCCAGCCTTCTGGTATCCGACTGCGCACCGCCGTACGGGTGATCGATCACGAGACGCCAGGTTCCATCTTGCTGGCGACGGACGACGTCCGAGGTCCGGCCCGACCATGCGATCGAATCGCCGGCCGGCGTCGTGCTGGTCATCGTCCAGCTGGAGACGAGCAGCGCGATGTCATCGGCTTGCACGACTTGCTCGAGTTGGAGCGAGAACCGCAGCCGGTTGGCCAGGAATTCAGCCAGGCTGGCACGGATGGCGTCGTGTCCGCGCACAAGCTGGCCCGATCCGGGCACAAGCGCCGCGCGCATCTCGTAAGGCGCCACGACGGCGTCGAGATCTCCTGAGCCAAAGGCCTGGGCAAACGCGTGGTGAACCTCTTCTGGTCGGCGATACACCGGAATGCTCCTTTCAGAAGGCGCCGAGGTCGGCCACGGTTCCCTTGATTCGACCTCGTGCGAAAAATCATGCGCTCAGGATCGCGTGTGGGTAGGATGGAAGTCATGGACGGCGGACTGAAAATTTCTGGAAAATCCTGAAACCGGCGGTGATGCGAATGTCCGGTCCCCAGCAGGGCGAACACAACTACGCGTTCGGTCCGTTTGTGCTGGACACACGTCGCCGGCGTCTGCTGCACGCCGATTCGATGGTGCCCTTGACACCGAAGGTGGTTGAGACACTGCTCGTGCTCGTGCAGCGTGCGGGAGAGCTCGTGGATAAGGACGAGCTGCTCAGGACGGTCTGGCACGACACCATCGTCGAGGAGAACAACCTGACGCATGCCGTGTCGCGCTTGAGAAAGGCGCTTGGCGAGCGGGCCGGCGAGCACCGGTACATCGTGACGGTGCCTGGCGAGGGATACCGATTCGTGGCGCCTGTGCACCAGGTCGACGTGGAGGCGCAGGCCGAACCTCAGGGCCCGGCCCAAGCGCTTGGAGATCGCGTCGAGGTGCTGGCGTCTTCAGTGGACGCGCGGCGTCGTCTTAGTCCTGAGGGTCCCGTACGTCTGATCGTGTTGCCGTTCCGGATGCTACGCAGCGATCCTGAAACAGACTTCTTGGCGTTCAGCCTGCCTGATGCCATCACCGTTCCCCTGTCAGGACTTGGTTCGCTGGTGGTCCGCTCGCCGATCATGGCCGGCAAGTTTGCGGGGGACCCGCTTGATCTCGAGGCGATTGCGAGTCAGGCGGGTGTGGACGTGATTCTCTCCGGCACACTGCTTCGGTCCGGACCGCACATGCGCGTCAACACGCAGCTGGTGGAAGTTCCTGCTGGGACGGTACTTTGGTCGCAGACGGCAGAAGTTCGGCTCGGCGATATCTTCCAGCTCCAGGACCATCTCGTGCGACGTATCGTCGAATCGCTGTCGCTACCGTTATCCGCGCGTGACCGCGAGTTGCTGCGGCGAGACGTCCCAGCGGGCCCGAAAGCCTATGAGTTCTACCTACGGGCCAACCAGTTCAGCTACGACGCCAAGCTGTGGGGGGCGGCTCGTGATCTCTACCGGCGGTGTCTCGACGATGACCCCAGCTATGCACCAGCGTGGGCGCGACTCGGACGCATCTACCGCGTCCTGGCTTTGTATTCGAGCGAGGACCCCGAGATGAATTTTCGACACGCGGAGGATGCCTTTCGACGCGCGCTGGAGATTAATCCGGATCTGCCCATCGCTCACAATCTGTACACCCATCTGGAAGTGGACCGCGACGCTGCAGATCGCGCGATCGGCCGTCTTCTCCGGCGGGCGTCGGAGGGAAGCGACGACCCTGACCTCTTTGCGGGGTTGGTGCAGGCGTGTCGGTACAGCGGCCTGCTCAACGCCGCGGTCGCAGCCTACGATCGAGCGCGGGCACTCGATGCCGGCATCCGGACCAGCGTCGCGCACGCGTATTGGATGCTCGGCCTGTACGATCGGGCCATCGATACCGACGTGGAGCATCCGCCCATGATCACGGTCTTCTCGCTGATGGACGGCGGCCGTGCAAGAGAAGCGCTAGAGACGCTGGACGCCGCAGAAGTGAAGGGCGTTCCGAACCCGTTCGTCCGTACCTGTGCCGCGTCTCGAGCCTTACTCGAGGGACGCATCGAGCAGTGTCGGCTGACCCTGGCGGATCGAGGCGCCATCGATACGATCAGAGACCCATGCGGACGTTTTTATATCGGTCGGTTTCTCGCGTACGCAGGAGATCAGGAGCTGGCGCTTCATCTCGTGCAGACTTCGGTCGCGGCCGGCTTTTATTGTTATCCCTTTCTTGCGCGCGATCGCTGGCTCGATTCACTTCGAGCGGATGATCGATTTGTGCGCATCCTCGACCACGCACGCGATCGCTTCGACAGCACGCGCCGCCTGTTTCGGGAAGCCGGTGGCGAAGCGATCCTGGGACCTTTGCGCGATTAAGTGGGCGCGCCGCTCGGAAAATGATCCATTCGCCGCTCGGAAAGTGATCCACCTGAGGGCCTGATGGCGGGCTTGCGGGGTTGACCAGCTCCGCGGTCTGCTGGAGAGGATGCTCAAGGTGGACCACGTACATGTCAT
>WNFV01000657.1_pt1 | contig 46687 bp, 42 predicted proteins | sample 5400101 | NCBI WGS metagenome assembly WNFV01 (sample SAMN13153361, study PRJNA577476) | soil metagenome | isolation source: 115 cm soil or saprolite under grassland replicate 1 | place: USA:California | collected 2016-06-15 | reverse complement strand
CTTTCCCACTGACAGTGGTTTACGACCCGAAGGCCTTCGTCCCACACGCGGCGTCACTCCGTCAGGCTTTCGCCCATTGCGGAAAATTCCCCACTGCTGCCTCCCGTAGGAGTCGGGGCCGTGTCTCAGTCCCCGTGTGACTGGTCGTCCTCTCAGACCAGCTACCCGTCATAGCCTTGGTGGGCCGTTACCCCGCCAACTAGCTGATAGGCCGCGAGCCCCTCCAAGAGCGGCAGCTTGCGCCACCTTTCCTCCCCAGACCTGTCGATCCGAGGAACGTATCCGGTATTAGCCCCCCTTTCGAGGGGGTATCCCGAACTCAAGGGTAGGTTACCCACGTGTTACTCACCCGTGCGCCACTAGGACCGCCGAATTATTGCTAACCCGACGATCCCCGTTCGACTTGCATGTGTTAAGTACGCCGCCAGCGTTCGCTCTGAGCCAGGATCAAACTCGCCATGAAAAATCGACAAACTTGAAGCCTGGTCCCTAAAAGCCCAACCAAGATGTTGCGTCGGTCGAGCGCAAGGTACTCAGTAGTTCCGGATGGTGCTCACACTTCGTCGGTGAGCCAGTAACATATGCGATTTTCAAAGAACGGCGGGGCCGAGACCCCTTGGATGAGGTGGAACAGGTCAGCTTGAGTGCTTCCGACCCGCTACCGTGTCTCAACACCCTCCAGAAAGGCGTTGCCGCCTAAGAGGATGGGCAAGAAGTGATAGTACGGATGGGCCAAGGTCCTGTCAAGCAAATCCTTTTTAGCCCCCGGTTCGCTCCAGGAAAACCCGCTTGAACCGCCGCTTCCCGACCCGAATCAGGTACTCCCGGCCGGCTTGAAGAGGCTGGTTGGCGTCCGCCAACCGCGCCCCGTCGACCTCGACAGCCCCCTGTTGGATCTGGCGCCGCGCCTCGGAGTTCGAGGGCACCAACCCCGACATCACGACTACCTTCCAGGCTGGCTCGCCCACGTAGGGGGTCGCCGCACTTATTAATTCAACCTTTTCAGGGATTTCTTTCCCTTGAACAACGCGGGAGAAATGCGCCTCCCCAACCGCGGCCCCGGCCTCGCCGTGATACATCGCCGTCACCGTCCATGCCAGCCGCTTCTTGGCCTCCATCGGGTGAACCTTCTTCAAGACCTCGATCTCCTCCTCCGACACCCGGGTGACCAGCTCGAAGTACCGGAACATCAGATTGTCGGATACCGACATGAGCTTGCCGTACATCTCGGACGGCGGCTCGGTGATGCCCACGAAGTTGCCCAGGCTCTTCGACATTTTCTGGACGCCGTCGAGGCCTTCGAGGATCGGCACCGTCAGCGCCACCTGGGGCTCCTGGCCGTGCGCGCGCTGGAGATCGCGGCCGACCAGCAGGTTGAAGGTCTGGTCCGTGCCTCCGAGCTCCACGTCACATCCCAGCGCGACGGAGTCATACCCTTGCGCGAGCGGATAGAGAAGCTCGTGAAGGCTGATGGGACGGCCGGAGGCGTATCGGTTGGCGAAGTCCTCGCGCTGGAGCATCTGCGCCAGCGTGAGGTGCGCGGTCTCCCGGATGATGTTCTCGAACGTCAGCTTCGCCAGCCACGTGGAGTTGAACTCGACTTGCGTCCTGCTCATGTCCAGGACCTTGCCCAGCTGTTGGCGATACGTCTCGGCGTTGGCGCGGATCTCGTCCCAGGTGAGCGGCTTGCGCGTCTCCGAGCGCCCCGTGGGATCGCCGATCAAGCCCGTGAAGTCGCCGATGATGATGATGATCTGGTGGCCGAGCTCCTGGAAGTCGCGCAGCTTTTGGAGGACGACCGTGTGCCCGAGGTGCAGGTCGGGCGCCGTGGGGTCGAGGCCCAGCTTGACCTTCAGCGGGATCCCGGTCCGCACCGAGCGCTCGAGCTTCGAGCGCAGCTCCGCCTCGACGACGATCTCGGCGGCCCCGCGTCGGATGCGGGCCATTTGGACGTCGATCGAGGGACGGGTCGCGCTCACGTGGGTATAATAGCAATCCATGGCCGGTCAGCCACGGCGGAAACAGCCGTTCAAGCCTCCGAAGCGCCGCCGTCGCTGGATGCGCCTGCTCATCGTGCCCCTGGTGGTGATCTTGGCCGTCGGCGTGCTCGCCGCCGGCGTCTCCGCCTTCTGGGTCCTGACCATCCTGCCGCGATCGCTGCCCTCCGTCGCCCAGCTGGAGAGCTTCGAGCCGAGCGTCGGCTCGAAAATCTACGACGAGAACGACGAGCCGATCACGGAGTTCCACGTCGAGCGTCGCATCTTCGTGGCGCTCGGCCAGATGCCGCCCGTCCTCAAGGAAGCCGTCATCGCGACGGAAGACGCGCGCTTCTACTCCCACTTCGGCGTGGACCCGATGGGCATCGCGCGGGCTATCTACCAGAACTTCCGGCGCGGCCGGATCGTGGAAGGCGGCAGCACGATCACCCAGCAGCTGGCCAAGGTGCTCTTCCTCACGCCCGACCGCAGCCTCGAGCGCAAGCTCAAGGAGGCGGTCCTCGCCATCGAGCTGGAGCGGCGCTATTCGAAAGACCGCATTCTCGAGATGTACCTGAACCAGATCTACTTCGGCCACGGCGCGTTCGGCGTCGAGGCCGCCTCGCGCACGTTCTTCGGCAAGGGTGTCAGCGAGCTCACGCCGGCCGAGTGCGTGCTCCTGGCGGGGCTGCCGAAGGCGCCGGCGACCTACTCACCTTTCGAGCACCCGGAGGCGTCCACGCGGCGGCGTGCCATCGTGCTGACGCGCATGGTGGACACGGGCGTGATGAAGCCGAACCAGGCCAAGCATCTGGCCGAGACGGGCCTCGGGCTGGTGCCGCCGGAGCGCCGCAGGACGACCGGGCAGTACTACCTCGAGTACGTCCTGCAGTATCTGGAGGCGCAATTCGGCGCCGACTTGGTCTTCAAGGGTGGGCTGCACGTCTACACCACGCTCTCACCCGGACTCCAGCTCAAGGCGGAAGCCTCGCTGCGCGACGGACTGCGCGCGCTCGAGACGCGCCGCGCCTCGTCGGCCGGCAAGGACGCGGCGCCTCCGGAGCGGCCCGAAGGGGCGCTCCTCGCCCTCGAGCCGCAGACCGGCTACATCCGCGCCATGGTGGGTGGTTTCGACTTCTTCAAGAGCGAGTTCAACCGCGCGGTGCAGGCGCGGCGCCAACCGGGCTCGGCGTTCAAGCCCTTCGTCTACATGGCCGCGCTCGAGTCGGGGCAGACGCCGGCCAGCGTGGTGGACGACTCGCCCATCCAGTACCCGCTCGCGGGCGGCAAGATGTGGAAGCCCGACAACTACGACCGGAAGTTCCGCGGACCCATCACCTACCAGCAGGCGCTCGAGGAGTCCATTAATGTCGCGACCATCAGGGTCCAGGAGCGGATCGGGATCCGCCACACCGTCGACATCGCGCGCCGCCTCGGCGTGGACAGCCCGCTCCAGGAGAACCTCTCGATCGCGCTCGGCACCTCCGACCTGACGCTGCTCGAGCTGACCTCCGCCTATGGCGCGCTCGCCAACCAGGGCACCTGGATCAGGCCGACGGCCATTCGCTACGTTCTCGACGCGCAGCAGAAGCTCCTCGAGGAGAACGTCCCGCAGGGGCGGCAGGCGCTCCCTCCCGATCTCGCCTACGTCATCACCCACATGATGGAGGGCACAGTCGAACGCGGCACCGGGCATGCCGCCAAGGCACTCGGCAGGCCGGTGGCGGCGAAGACCGGCACAACCAACGACTACTCCAACGCCTGGTTCATCGGCTTCACGCCGACTCTGGCGACAGGCGTGTGGGTCGGCTACGACCGGCCGAGGAGCCTCGGCAAGGACGAGACGGGCTCGCGCGTGGCGGTGCCGATCTGGACGACCTTCATGAAGGAGGCGCTCGCGGGCAAGCCCGTGGAGGACTTCCCGGTCCCGGAGGGCGTGGTGGTTATGCCGGTGGACCTCTCGGCGTCGGGCTCGTGCGCCAGGCTCGTGCCGATGGCCTTCCTGGCAGGCTCCGAGCCCAGGAGCGCCTGCGGGGGACCGCGAGCTCCAGCGAAGAGTGAGGCGCAGACCGACCAGGCCGGCGAGACCGACAGGCCGCCGGCCAAGCCCCTAACGGAGGGCCAGTAGCCTACTTCGCGGCCGGGTACCGGGAGGCGACCCGGGCCCAGGCGCCGCCGCCCAGAAGATCGTGGAAGACCCCCGGTAGCGCGTCGATAGGAACGCGAGCCTGCTCCATCGAGTCGCGGTTACGAATCGTCACCTTGCCGTCACCCGCCTCGCCTTTCTCGCTGTCACCCAGGGTCTGCACGTCCACGGTGACGCAGTAGGGCGTGCCGACCTCGTCCTGGCGTCTGTACAGCCTGCCGATGGCCGCCGTGTCGTCGTAGACGACGCGCCATTGCTTGGCGAGAGTGTCGCGGATTCCGTGGGCGGTCTTGACGATCTCCTCCCGCTTTTTGAGAAGCGGCAGGACGGCCACCTTCACCGGCGCCAGCTCGGGGTGAAAGCGCAGGACCACGCGCTTCTCGCCCCGCACTTCTTCCTCAGCATAGGCGTCCGCGAGGAAAGCCAGGAGCGCGCGGTCCACTCCTGCCGCGGGCTCGACGACGTAGGGCACGACGTGCTCCTTGCGCTCCTCGTCGAAGTACGTCAGGGACTTGCCGCTGAACTTCGCGTGCTGCTTGAGGTCGAAGTCCGTCCGGTTGGCGACGCCCATCAGCTCGCTCCAGCCGATGGGGAAGCGATACTCGATGTCCACGGTCCGCTTGGAGTAGTGCGAGAGCTCGTCCCTGCCGTGCTCGCGCAGCCGCAGGTTCTCCTCGCGCAGGCCGTAGCGCTGGAACCACGCCACGCAATCCGCGATCCACCGGTCGTGCCAGTACTCGTCGGCCGGCCGGCCCTCGACGGTCTCCCGCGGATTGACGAAGTACTCGATCTCCATTTGCTCGAACTCGCGCGTCCGGAAGATGAAGTTGCCGGGCGTGATCTCGTTGCGGAACGACCGTCCGGCCTGCGCGATCCCGAACGGGAGCTTGAGGCGCATGGACTGGAGCACGTTCTCGAAGTTGACGAACATGGCCTGGGCCGTTTCGGGCCGGAGGTAGGCGACGGACGCCTCCTCTTCCACGGGACCCATGAAGGTCTTGAACATCAGGTTGAATTGGCGCGGCGCCGTCAGCTCGCCCTTGCCGCAATTGGGGCACAGGGTGCGCCGCGCGCCGCAGTGCGAGCACGGCTCCCCGGCGGGGATCGTGAAACGGTTGCCCTTGGTCGCCGCGCAGTAGTGCGTCCAGGGCAGCGTGTCCACGTCGTCCGCGCGGAAGCGCAGCTTGCACTCGCGGCAGTCCACCATGGGATCGGTGAAGTTGTCCAGGTGGCCGCTCGCCTTCCAGACCATGGGGTGCATCAGGATCGACGCGTCGATGCCCACCATGTCCGGACGGCTCTGGACGAAGTCGCGCCACCACAGCCGCTTGAGATTGTTCTTGAGCTCGACGCCCAGCGGGCCGTAGTCATAGCAGGAGCCGGTGCCGCCGTAGATCTCGCTCGACTGGAAGACGAAGCCCCGTCGCTTGCAGAGCGAGACGAGCGTGTCCATGGTCATCGACATGGGCTCAGGATAGCACGGTGGTTGCGGCGTTCAGGGCAGCGGCGCAAGGAGCGTGCGCCGGGTCTGCGCCAGGAAGCGCGAGGAACGCGGCAGGTGGCCCATGAGGCGGGTCATGACGCCCTCGAGGGTCGCCGCCAGCTCCGCGTCGAGGTCGGCCGCGAGCGGCAGCCTCAAGCCTTCCTCCCACGCCAGGGCGCGCAGCCGCTTGAGGAGCCCGACGGCGGCGCCCGAGACGGGGAGCGCGTCCGCGCCGACCCCGCAGTGTGCGCAGAGGAGTCCCCCGGCCGTCATGTCGAGGGCGGCCTCGCGAAACGGGTAGGCACGCCCGCACTCGACGCAGCGGTCGATTCGCGGCCGGTGGCCCAGGAGGTCCAGCGCCCGCAGCGCGAAGCAGCTGGCGACCCGCTGGGGCCGCGCGCCCGCGTCGAGCGCGCGCAGGCTTCGGAGCGTCAGGCCGAAGAGGGCCGGCTGGGAATCGCGATCCGGCGTGAGCCGAGTCAGGCACTCGACCACCCACGCCCCCTGGCCCAGCCGCTCGAGGTGCTCGCGCACCCGCACGAAGGGATGAACGATGTCGAAGTGGTCGATGCGCACCAGCTCGCTGCGCCCCGTGTCGAAGAAGCAGAGCTCGCCCAGCGTGAAGAGCTCCAGCGCGCTGCCAAAGCGGGAGCGCGTGCGGCGCGCGGATCTGGCGACCCCGCGCACGCGTCCGTGGTCGCGCGTGTAGAAGTCCACCAGCCGGTCGCTCTCGCCGAGCGCCCGGCGTCCAATGACGATGCCCTGCGTCCTGTATAGCGCCATCGCTATGAGGTCAGCAGGAAACCGAACTCCTTGAGGGCCTTGTCGTCCTTACGCCAGTTCCGCCTCACGCTCACCGCGAGCTCGAGGAATACCTTGATCCCGAAGAAGCGCTCGAGGTCCTCGCGCGAGGCGGTGCCGATCCGCTTGAGCGAGGCTCCCCCCTTGCCGATCAGGATCCCCTTCTGCGAGTCGTGCTCGACGAAGATGCTCGCCCGGATGTAGAGGCACTCGGGCCGCTTGCGCTCGGTGATCTCCGCGACACGCACCGCGCAAGCGTAGGGCACCTCCTGGTGCGTCAGGCGGAAGATCTTCTCCCGGATGGCCTCGGCGACCCAGAAGGTCTCGGGCTGGTCGGTCAGGGATTCGCGCGGGAAGTGCGGTGGGTGCACCGGCATGGCCGCCACGATGAGGCCGAGCAGCCGTTCGCAGTTCTCGCCGGTCTCGGCCGAGACCGGCACGATCTCCTTGAAGGGGAAGGCGGCGCGGCAGACGGAGATGAGCGGGAGGAGCTTCGACCTCGGCGCGACCAGGTCGTCCTTGTTGAGCACGGCGTACACGGGAGCGCGCGTGCCCTTGAGGCGCTCCAAGACGGCGCGGTCGAACCGATCCGGTCTCTCCGTCGCCTCGAGCACCAGGCAGACGAGGTCCACGTCCTGGAGTACCCGCTCGGCGGTCTTGACCATCAGCTCTCCGAGCCGACCCGTGCCTTCGTGCAGGCCCGGCGTGTCCACGAAGACCACCTGAGCATGAGGCAGGTGCTTGATGCCGGTGACGCGTGTGCGTGTCGTCTGCGGCCGGCGCGAGACGATGGCCATCTTCTCGCCCACGAGCCGGTTGAGGAGGGTCGACTTGCCCACGTTCGGGCGGCCCACCAGGGCGACGAAGCCGGCCCGATGCGATCTGTCCGCCCGATGCGGACGGGACGTCACGCGAGGAGGCCGTTCCAGAGACGCGACGGCGCGCGCCGGCCGGCCTCGGCCAGGATCTCGCGCTCGCGCTCGTGCATGAGCCGCGCCTCTCGGGGCTCGTGATCGTCCCAGCCCGCCAGGTGCAGGAGCCCGTGGACCACCAGCAGGTCGAGCTCGAGCGCCACGGACACTCCCACCCGCTTCGCCTGCCGCCTGGCCGTGTCGGCGCAGACGATTACCTCGCCCAACAGGCGCGACAGCCCGGGCGCCTGGAGGTCGAAGGCGAGCACGTCCGTGGTCGTGCGCCTGCGCAGGTAGCGCGCGTTGAGACGGCGGATCGCGGGGTCGTCCACGACGCTCACCTGGACGTCGCGATCGGCGCGGCCGAGGGCGGAAAGCGCCGACTCGGCCGTCCTCCGAAGCCTGACCGGCGAGACGCGGATTCTTCGCTGGAGGTTGCTGACGGTGGCGGGCATCAGCTGGCCCCCCCATTCCCCCTCTCCCCCACCGGTGGTGAGGGCAGGGTGAGGGGAAGGAGGGCGAGGCGGCCGGCGGTAGCCACGTGCCAAGTCCTATCCACCCTCACGCTAACTCTCTTCCTCCCGAGGAAGGAGAGGGGATCCGAGGGGGGACGGCCCCGGCCGGGCGGGCTTGACGCGGTCGTAGGCGCGGACGATGGCTGAGACGAGATCATGCCTGACGACATCGCGGTGATCGAAGTAGATGAAGCGGATGCCGTCGATGTCCTTGAGGACGTGCTGGATCTCGATGAGCCCCGACGGACGGCTCGACGGCAGGTCCACCTGCGTGATGTCGCCGGTGATCACCATCTTGGAGTTGAAGCCGAGGCGCGTCAGGAACATCTTCATCTGCTCCGAGGTCGTGTTCTGCGCCTCGTCGAGGATGATGAAGGCGTCGTTGAGCGTGCGGCCGCGCATGTAGGCCAGCGGCGCGATCTCGATCGCCCCCTTCTCGCTGAGCGTGGCGACCTTCTCGGCCTCGAGCATGTCGTACAGCGCGTCGTAGAGCGGGCGGAGGTACGGATGGAACTTCTCGATCAGGTCGCCCGGCAGGAAGCCCAGCCGCTCGCCCGCCTCGACAGCCGGGCGCGTCAGGATGATGCGCGAGACTTCTCGCTTGACGAGAGCGGAGACGGCCATGGCGACGGCGAGGTAGGACTTGCCGGTGCCCGCGGGCCCGATCGACACGACCAGGTCGTGGGTCCTGATCGCGTCGAGGTAACGCTTCTGGTTGGCCGTCTTGGGGCTGATGAGCTTCCGCCGCGACGGCACCGCGATGGCGTCGGCGAGGAAGCCCTTGAGGTCGGCGCCGGGCTCGGCCGAGGCGATGCGGAGAGCGGAGCGGATGTCGGCTGCGATCAGCGACGGCCGCGCGCGCAGCATGTCGATCAACTCGCGCAGCACCTTCTCCGCCTGCAGAAGCCGTCCCTCGTCGCCCCGCAGGGTGACGTCGTGGCCACGGGACGTCGCCCGGACATCGTACTGCGTTTCGAGCAGCTTCAGGTGCTCGTCGTTGCGCCCGAGCAGGGCGAGCAGGTTGAGGTCCGGCGGAATCAGGACGCGGCGGGTGGCGCTGGCGACATCGGTCACGCGGGGCCGGCTCCTTGGACTACGGTGATCCCGAGATCGCGAAGCTGGCGCGCGTCCACGGGAGCGGGTGCGTCGGTGAGCGGGCAGGTGCCCTTCTGCGTCTTCGGAAACGCGATGACCTCGCGGATGGACTCCTGTCCCGCCAGGCTCGCCGCCAGGCGGTCGAGTCCGAACGCGATGCCTCCCATGGGCGGAGCCCCGAATTCGAGCGCCTCCAGCAGGAAGCCGAAGCGCGCCCTCGCCTCCTCCTTCGAGATGCCGATCAGGCCGAAGAGACGCTCCTGGACCGACTTCTGGTATATGCGGATGGAGCCGCCGGCGGCCTCCTGGCCGTTGAGGACGAGGTCATAGGCCTTGGCCCGCGCCTTGCCCGGGTCGGACTCGAGCAGCGGCAGGTCTTCGTCCCGCGGCGCCGTGAACGGATGGTGGACGGCGTCCCAGCGCTTCTCGTCCGCGTTCCACTCCACGAGGGGAAAGTCGATCACCCAGGCAAAGACGTCGCGGTCTTCCGGAATCAGCTTGAAGCGCCTGGCCAGATCCACGCGCAGCCGGCCGAGCGCGGTCGCCGCGACGGTCGCGGCGTCGCCCACGAGGAGCAGGAGATCGCCCGCCGCGACGGCGGTCGAGGCAAGGAGCCGCTCCTGCACGGCCCCGAGGAACTTGGCCACGGGCGAGTTGACGCCCTCGGCCGTCACCTTGATCCAGCAGAGCCCCTTGGCTCCCGCCTGCCTGGCCTCGGCCGTGAGGTCATCCAGCTCCTTGCGGCTCATCCCGCCGGCTCCGGGGATGCGGAGCGCCTTGACGGCGCCGCCGCCGGCGACGACCTGGGCGAAGGCCTGGAACTCGCCTCCCACAAAGAGCGCCGAGACGTCCTGCAGCTCCATCGCAAATCGCAAGTCCGGCTTGTCGGAGCCGAAGCGCGCCATGGCTTCATCGTAGGCCAGGCGCGGGAAGGGCAGTCGGAGCTCCACGCCCTTCACCCGTCGCCAGATCGCGGCGACCATGCCCTCGACGATGGGCAGGAAGTCGTCACGGTCAAGGAAAGAGGTCTCGATATCGACCTGCGTGAACTCGGGCTGGCGGTCCTTGCGGAGATCTTCGTCGCGGAAGCAGCGGACGATCTGGAAATAGCGCTCGAAGCCCGCCACCATCAGGAGCTGCTTGAAGAGCTGGGGCGACTGCGGCAGCGCGTAGAAGCTGCCCGGCTGGAGCCGGCTCGGCACGAGGAAGTCCCGCGCGCCCTCGGGCGTCGAGCGCGTCAGGACGGGGGTCTCCACCTCGAGGAAGCCGTGCTCGTGGAGGTAGTCGCGCACGGCCGTGCAGAGGAGATCGCGGATCTGGAAGGCCTTGAGGACGGGCGCGCGGCGCATGTCGAGGTAGCGGTACTTGAGGCGGAGCGTCTCGTCCACCTCGCTGTCACCTTCCGAGTCGAGCTGGAAGGGCAGCGGGCGGCAGTCGTTGAGGATCTTGAGCTCGGCCGCGTGGACCTCGATGGCGCCCGTCGGGATCTTCGCGTTCTCGGTGCCGGCCGGGCGCGGGGCGACGCTTCCGCGCACCGCCACGACGAACTCGCCGCGGACGCCCTGGACCTTGTCGTGCGCCTGGGCCCCGTCGCCGGGGTTGAACACGCACTGGGTGATGCCCTCGCGGTCGCGGATGTCCACGAAGATCAGCCCGCCGTGGTCGCGCCGCCTGAAGACCCAGCCCATCAGCGTGACGGTCTTGCCGGCATCCTCGGCACGGAGCGCGCCGCAGGAATGCGTCCGCTTCCAGCCGGCCATGGGCTCTACCTTGGGAACGACGGGGGGAACGACGGGGGGAACGACGGGGGGCTCGCCGCGCGGCTCGCTCACCGGGAGGCCGCCTTCTCCCAGAGGGAGCAGAGCTCCTCGGCCAGTTTCGCGATCGGCATGCGCCGCTGCTCTCCCGTTCTCATCTCGCGGAGCACGGCCTCCCCCACCGCCAGCTCGTTCTCACCCGCGATCACGACGTAGGCGACGCCGAGCTTGTTGGCCCGCTCGAGCTCGCGCGGCAGCTTGCGGGCGCCATAGCCCAGCTCGGCGGACACGCCCCGCTGGCGGACGTCGCGCGCGACGGGCATCAGGCGCTGGAGCGCCGCCTCTCCCAGCGGTATCAGGAGCACGAATGGACGCGGCGCCGCGTCCGCATCGCCCAGGAGGAGGACCACCCGCTCGAGACCTATGGCAAAGCCGATGCCGGGATCGGCGGGGCCGCCCAGGCGCTCGACCAGGCCGTCGTAGCGCCCGCCGCCCGCGACCGCGTCCTGGGCTCCCAGGTCCGCCGTCTTCACCTCGAACGTGGTGCGCACATAGTAGTCGAGCCCGCGCACGAGCCGCGGCGTGACCGTGTAGGCCTGGCCCATGACGTCGAGATAGCCGCGCACGCTCTCGAAGTGCTTCGCGGCTTCGGGCGAGAGCGAGTCGAGGATGGACGGGGCCTTCTCGATGACGGGCTGGCAGTCGGGCACCTTGCAGTCCAGCACGCGAAGCGGGTTGCGCCCGAGCCGCGCCTGGCATTCCGCGCAGAGCGCCGCCGCGTGAGGCCGGAGGTAGTCCAGGAGCCGCGCGATGTACGCCGTCCGGTCCCCGGGATCGCCGATGGAGTTGACGTGCAGCGCCAGGCGCTCGCCGAGGCCGAGCGCGCGGAAGAAGTCCATCAGCATGCAGATGACCTCGGCGTCCACCGCGGGATTGACCTCCCCGAGGGCCTCGACGTTGGCCTGGTGGAACTGCCGGTAGCGCCCCGCCTGCGGGCGCTCGTAGCGGAACATGGGGCCGGCCGTGTAGAGGCGGACGGGCTTGGGCTCGACCTGGAAGCCGTGCTCGATGTAGGCGCGCAGGAGCGACGCGGTCGCCTCGGGTCGGAGCGTCAGCGAGTCGCCGCCGCGGTCGTCGAAGGTGTACATCTCCTTTTTGACGATGTCGGTCTCGTCACCGATGCCGCGGGCGAAGAGCTCGGTGCGCTCGAACACCGGCAACCTGATTTCCCGGTACCCGTACGCCTCGAAGGTCTTGCGCCCCGCGGCCTCGACGCGCTGCCACTTGCCTGTCTCCGAGGGCAGGATGTCGCGGACGCCCCTGACCGCCTTGATGGCCATCGCTACGTGACCTGCGCGGGGTGGACGTCTGCGTGAATCATCTGTCTCCCCTCACCCTACCCTCTCCCCAGAGGGGCGAGGGAAAAACAGAACCCTCTCCCCCGTCGCGGGGGAGAGGGCTGGGTGAGGGGGCATGCAAACCGGCGACCGTGGGCAGCGCCTTTACTCCTGCGGGATGGTCATGATGACCTGGGTCTCGGCCTGGGTCTTCAGGATGTTCTTGTAGCGGACCACGGTGGCGATGATGGTCGGCTGGTTGGCGTCGTCCGTCTTGAAGCCGCCCAGCGCCGTGACCGTCCCCTCGAAGCCCGTGTCGATGGACTGCAGCCTGAAGCCCGCGGGCCCCTTGAAGATGATGGCGATGAGCCCTTCCTTGACGACGTTCTGCGGGACGATGACCTCGTCCACACCGTCACCGTCGAGATCGATGGCGAGCGGCGTCGGCTCGATCTTGTAGAAGGCGGTCCGCTTGGTCCCTTTGTTCACTACACCGGTTTCCTGCTCGATAGTGATGGCGCCGCCGCCGACGGCCGTCCCCGAGCGCCAGAGATCCTCGCCCTCGACGGCCATCTGGAGCCGGTTGTACTCGTCGATGAAGGCCAGCACCCGCGAGTCCTTGCCGTTCATGTTGGACAGGACCGCTCCCATGGGCCTGAAGGCCCGGTGCACGCGGACCGCCTTGTCGGTCACGAGCTTGCCGTTCTTCCACGCCATCTGCTCGGCCTGGCCCTGGCTGAAGAATTTCTCCCTGCTGAAGCGCTGGGTCCAGACCGTCTGCTTGTGCCCCTCGCCCTTGGCGTCCACGGCGAACAGGAACTCCTCGATGCTGTCATCGAGGTAGCGCGGCTTGCCGTCCTTGACGCCCAGGATGAAGGAATTGAGCCCGCCCTGCGGGTCGTGCCGGTTGCCGATCACCTCGAAGACACCGTCGCCGTCCAAGTCCACCAGGTACACGGAGAAGACCTGGCCCCGCGAGCGCACCGACATTGACCACTCCGCCTCGAGCTTCGTGCCCACGACCTTGTACATGTAGACCTTGTACCCTTCGCTGACCACCATGCGCGGGGTCTTGTCCTTGGGCATGATGCCCACGTCGATGGCCAAGACCGCGAAGGGGAACTTCGCCACTTCCCTGAGCGGGATGCTGTTCTCCCCGCTCGAGTAGGAGCCCGCTTCGAGCTCGCGCCCGAGGAGCCGCGCCAGGAGCGAGCGTTGCTTGGCCTGCGGCGGATTGGCGGGGCCACCCTGGGAGAAACGGCTGCCCTGGGTGGTCGGGCGTATCGAGGGCGGCACGAAGAAGGCCGTGGTGAGCGCGGCCTCCGGCCGGGGCAGCTCATAGAGACGCACGTCCATGTAGGGCTTGGTCTCGACCCGCTTGAAGTGGAGGATGAGAACATTCTCGACCTTGAAGCGCTCGGCAACCTGCTGGAGCCCTTTGCCCTCGAGGACGTCTTCGGGCTTGACGCCCTGCTGTGCCAAGGCCACGCCGAGGGGGTCGCCCATTCCCACGCTGAAGCGTCCAGTGCGGGTGAGCCCGTCCACCAGTTCCTGGACGGCGGCTTCGATCAGGTTGTCCCTGATACCGGTGGACAGCGGCAGCACGGTGAGGCGGATCTTGCCGGACGAGACGCGCGCCTTGTCCCCGGCGGCGATGCCGCTGCCTTTGCTCGTGGTCACCCGGGCGACGGAGTAGGCCTCAGCGACCTCCTCAACTCTGACCCGCCCGACCGTCTCCTCCTTCTTGCCGAGGACCTCACCGGTCTTGGGATGCTTGAGCTCTTCCCCCTCGTGGACGACCATCAGCTCCACTCCCGCCACGACCCCGTCGCGCCGGCCTATGGACAGCGTGACCTGGCCGCCGTCCACCTTCAAGACATCGCCCTCGACCTTGGGGAAGAGCGCGGTGACCTGGCCGACGAGAGACGTGATCGGGGTCGGCGCCGGCCCGACGGCTGGCGGCGTCTGGGCCGGGGCCGGCACGGCGCTCAGAGCAAGGAGGAGGACTGGGGGAAGGAGGCCCAGAGAGGTGAAGCGGGTCATGGCGCCATGATACCGACCCCCGGGGAACAGGGCAAGCAATGGAGGAAGAGAGCAATGGGGGGAAAACTGCGGGCCCGGAGGTCGCCCCCCGGGCCCGCTCACTGCAGAGGCGCGCGTACTAGAAGCTGAAGCGGACGCGAGCCGTCGAGATGGCGATGTCCGAAACGCCGATGTCCTTCACAACCGGAATGCCTGCGCCAGCGTTGTACTGGCTGGCGACGTACCGGTGGGACAGCGCGCTGTCGGCCATCATGTAAGCGAAGGCCCAGTCGAACACCAGGCCCGGAGCGAAACGGTACGTGAGGGCGATGTTGAACTCGGTACCGAGGAAGTTGCTCTCACCTTCAGGCCGGCAATTCTGCCCGGTCTTCCGGCAGGTGAAGTTCGGCTGGAGGCCGCCGCCGGCCACGAGGAAGGCGTCCGTGTCCACCTTGTTCCACGTCCAGTTCGGCATCAGGCCGGCGCCCACCGTGAGGGCAGGCGTGATCGCGTAGCTGGCCTTCAAGCCGGGGCTGATGCGGCCGTACTTGTCCCAGCCGATCATCACGCCGGGGTTGTTGCCCGGGGTGGCGATGATCTGGCCGTAGTCGAGACCGAGAGACATGATCTGGGTGCCCCAGTCGGCCAGGTACGAGGTGTCCGTATTGAGGGGCTGGAAGTACTTGATGCTGTTGTACGGGTTGCTCTTCGCGTCCTGACCCGTAGTCCACATGACCATGCCCGAGAGGAGCAGCGGACCCAGCTGATAGCTGGTGCGGACGTCACCGAACCAGGCGTTGATGTCAGCCGACGCCCTGGTGCCCGCCTGGCCGTACGGGGCGGCTTGGCCGCCCTGGAGCCACTTCGCCTGCGTGCCGAACTGGTAGAGGATCGTCGGGTCCACTGACCACGGGCCCGAGCGCCAGCGCGCGTCCACGCCGATGGTATGGCGGTACTCGTGCACGCCCGTGCCCGCGCCATCGGCGCCGGCGACACCGGGCGACCCGTTGGCGTTCACAGAGCTCATCGGAGCGAACGGGCCACCCTGGCCGATGGACACGCCGCCGCGGCCCTGGCGAGCACTACCGGAGGTCAGGCCGTTGACGAAGAAGTAAGAGTACATCGGCTTGATGTCGAGCCCCTTCATGACCGTGATCTCGGGGCTGGCGATGATCGCGAAGTTGTCACCGCGCGACTGAGCGGTGCAGTTCGCCGCCCCCAGCACGGTGGCAGCGGTGCTGCTGATGCACTTGTTCTGGACGGTACCGCCGGTCACGGTGGTGTTCGTGAACGGGCCGGAGAAGCCCTTGCCGATCAGGTTCTCGTCGACGGCCACGTAGGTCAGCTGCGCCTTGAAGGTCGGGCTGAACGTGGTGTACAGGTTCACGCCCGCGAAGTCGCCGTTGGCATAGGCTGCCAGCTTGTAGCTGGCAGCCGTGGCGAAGGGCTGCGCGCCCAACCGGGCGATCGTCGAGAACGGGATGAGCGGCAGCGGGAACTCGACATAGAGCCACTTGACCTGCAAGTTGCCCTGCGTGTCCGTGTTCAGGTCGAATGAGGCCTCGGTGGTTCCGAAGCCGGGGGTGCAGGTGACCGCGCCGGCCGACGAGGTTTGGCAGCCCGTCGTGTTGTTGCTGTCGACGAAGCCCATCTGGCCCCAGGTGGCGTCGATTTCGAATCCGAACACGCCCTTGGCCGCGCCGACCTCGCCGATGATGTCGAACCGGCCGCGGGTCCGGCCATAGAACAAGGCGTCCCGGTTCCGGTTGGCATCGTTGTTCACGAGGTTCTGCGACCAACTGCCTACGCTGTCGATGAGGCCCGTGATGGTGAACTTCGGCGTGGGCGCCGCCGCCTGAGCAAAGACCTCAGGGGGCGCGACAAAGCCGAGGAGTGCCACCAGGGCGAGAGAAAGGAACAGAATCCTTCTCATTTACCGCCTCCTCATGGTGTGAGTGAACGACGTGCTGCACACGGTGCGTCCTGCCGGTGATCACCTCCGCGCGACTACGGTGGTTCAACTACGGGTGCTTCTACGAGCGAGCGCTTCTACCCGGGTGCCTGAAGAGATGGTCTTTCTACGACTTGCCACTTGTACCTCGGGCAGCCTCACGCCGTCAACTTAAAAGGGGTGATCTACTCGTCAGCCGTTTGGTGCTTTATCCCCCATCTCCGAGCTGCTTGAGGGCGTTCTTGGCTAGCTCCGAAAATGGCGACGCCGGGTCGAGGTCCCTGGCCCGTCTGAAGGCGGCTTTGGCCTCGTCATTCCGGCCTCCCTGGGAAAGCGCCAGGCCGAGCCCGTAGTGGGCCGCCACCATGATGGGCTCGAGCTGGATGGCGGCACGGAAAGACTCCTGCGCCTCCTGCGGCTTGCCCAGCCGGATGTACGCCTCGCCCATGTTGTAGTAGGCGACTTCTGGCGTCGTGTAGGTGGGGAAGGTCAGCGCCTTCTTGTAGGCGCCGATGGCGTCGTCGAAGCGGCTCTGCTGGGCCAGCGAGATGCCGAGGTTGTGCTGCAGGTCCGGGCTCGTCTTGTCGAGGTCGATCGCCGTCTGGAACTCGACCTGCGCTTCGGGCGCCCGGCCCAGGTTGAGAAGAACCAGCCCGAGCGTGTTGTGGTACTGGGCATTGTCGGGGTCGAGCTGCAGGGCCTCCTTGAGGGAGGCCATGCCGAGCGCCAGCCGGTTCTCGCTCAGATTTCGCACGGCCTGCTCGTAGGTGGCCTTGGCCCGGAGCTTCGTCACCTCCTCGTCCTGCTTGGAGGCGCATCCGAGCACGAGCACGAGGGCCGCGGTGACCAGGAGCGGGCCACGCGCGCCGCCCAGCCTTGACAGGGTCGTTTCTCCCCTGTTAGCCTTCATGGTTGTGCCGACCTACGAGTACGAATGCCCCAAGTGCCCCCGCATCTTCGAGGTGAAACAGCGGATCACCGAGCCCAAGCTCGAGGTTTGCGAGATCTGCGGTGGGCCCATCCACCGGCTCCTGTCGGCCACCCCATTCATTCTCAAGGGCGGCGGCTGGTACGTCACCGACTACCCGTCCGAATCCCGCAAGAAGGCGTCGAAGTCGGAGTCCACGTCGGGCGATTCGGCACCGGCGGCTCCGAGCCCTGCCGCGGAGAAGTCTAGCACGTCGCAACCGGCCCCCTCCCATTCAGAGAAGGCCAAGAGCTCGGAAAAGGCCAAGAGCGAGCCGGCCGCCAAGCCCAAGCCGTCCGAGCCTTCTTCTTCCGCTCCTTAGGAATCCTCACACTCGCTCGACCGCGCTGTCGCGCCCCCGCTACTTGTCCCGATCCACCACGTAGTCGGCGACGAGGAGCAGCGTGTCCTTGTCATCGCCTTTGGGGAAGGAGGCAAGAGCCTCCTTGGCGCTCCCGGCGTAGTCCTGGGCGCGCGCCTGCGCGTACTGCACGCCGCCGTAGCGCTCGACCAGCAGGCGGATCTCCTCGAACTCGCCCGGGCCGGCGGCGTGCCGCCTGAGCACGGCCTGAATCCTGTCGCGCTCGGCAGGGCTCGCGCGCTCGAGCGTCGCGATGAGCGGCAGCGTCCGCTTGCCTTCCTTGAGATCGGCGCCCACGGCCTTGCCCAGGCGCACCTGGTCGGCGACGAAGTCGAGGGAGTCGTCGCTGATCTGGAAGGCGATGCCGATGTGCAGTCCGTAGCGGGTGAGCGCCTCGACCCTGTCCTCGGGCGCCTTCGCCAGGAGCGCGCCGATGCGGCAGCAGGCCGAGATGAAGGATGCCGTCTTCTGGGTGATGATGCGCAGGTAATCGGCCTCGCTCGCGGCGCCGCTGCGCTTCCGCTCGAGCTGCAGGACCTCCGCCTCCGTCATCGAGACGGTGGCGCGCGCGAGCGTCTCCAGCACGGCCGGATCCCCGTCCTCGACCATGAGAGCGAAGGATTTCGAGTAGAGGTGGTCGCCCACGAGGATGGAGGCGTCGTCGCCCCAACGCGCGTTGGCCGAGGGACGGCCGCGCCGGAGCGGCGCCTGGTCCACGACGTCGTCGTGGATGAGGGTCGCGGTGTGCAGGAGCTCGACCACGCAGCCCATGCGCACGGCGCGCGGACCGCCGTAGCCCGCCATCCGCGCCGCCATCAGCAGGAGGATGGGCCGGAGCCGCTTGCCGCCGGCGCCGGCGATGAAGTCGCCCATCTCGTGGATCAGGCCGACGGGCGACGCGATCGAGCGGGCGATGGCCTCTTCTATGGCACACATCTCGGGACCCACGGCCAGGGCGACGCGCTCCTTGAGGAGCGCCTCCAGCGGCGTCGGGCCTTTCACTGGCCTGCTTTCACCGGCATGGACGGGTCGACGCCAAGGGGCGGATCAACGCCAAGCGGTGGCGGTCATCTGATGACCACCCGGTCCTTGACCTTGACCTGGTTGCCGGAGGAGACCGTCGAAAGCTCGACCACGGAGAACTTGTCCCTGACCTCGGTGACGCGGCCCGTGGCGACCTCCTCGTCCAGCTCGCCCAGGAGCTCGCCGGTGACCGGGTGGACGATGGCGATCTTGTCGCGGCGCACGCTGACCTGGGCGCCCGGCCTGACGCCGTCCTTGCCGTTGAGGTCGATCACGACCCGGCTCGTGTCCACGAAGACCACGAAGCCGCGATTGGCCGGCAGCGCGGCCGCGCCGGCCGCCTGTGTGGAGCCGCCCTTCGCAGCGGCCGCGCCGGCCTTGGGCGGCGGGAGCGCCGGCTCGACGGACACCGCCATCTTCTGGCGCGGGCTGATGCGTCCACCGCCCGGAGGCGCACCATACTTGGCCACGATCTCGGGCGATGCGATGAGGCTGTCCTTCCCGAAGATCAGCGTGCCCATGGTGGTGGGGACCTTGTCGTCTTCCACCCAGATGTACTCGGGCTCGCTCGCCACGTCGCCGAAGCGGGGATTCTTGATGAGGAGCCACTTGTTCTCCGCCGGCTTGATGTCGACCGTAGGATCGTTCGTCGCGGGCAGCCCCGCGAGCTCCCGCAGGCTCGGCAGCTCCCCGCAGCTTGCCAGGGAGGCTGCCGCCAGCGCCAGGCCGGCCAGGAGACGGAGCGCGGTGGCGTTCATGGGGCTTTCAGCATAGCAGATTCGCCGCGGGTCAGTCCTCCGAGCGGGGCTCCCACGGGAAGCGCTGCTCGCCGGCGCCCTCGGAGCGCGTGAGCGCCTGGCGCCGCGAGAAGAGCGCGGCGCCCGTGACGGCCGATATCCACGTCACGTCGAGGTAGGTGATGCCCCGCCGCTCAATGAGCACCGGAATCAGCCAGCCCGTCACGTCAAGGGATTTGCCGAGCGCCACGGCCCGGTCCGGCCGCACGAGCATCTCCTCGCCTTTGGTCTTGCTGTTCAGCAGGACTTCGGTGACCTGCCCCGAGTCCACGCTCTGGAAGCGGCGCGTCTGGTCCATCGCCAGCGCCAGCATGAAGGGCACGCGCCGCAGGTCGGCCTTGCCGGTCGTCAGGTCGACCGGCGGGACGACGGCGACGCGTATACGCCCGCGCGTGATGCGCACGCCGTCCTCTGGCCGGGGCTGCGCCCGCCCTCCGATGGGGACGAAGAGGGCCTCCGAGAAGCTCGTCTCCACGCGCTGCACCTGGGCGTAGCCCAGGACTTCCTCGTACCGGCCGAGCGGCTTGCCCGAGCTCGGGTGGTGGAACACTTCGCCCTTGCGGAAGACGGTGAACTCCTGGCCGATGACCACCCCGTCCTTCCTGGCCAGGTCCATGTAGAGGCTCTCGCCGTCCACCTGCACCACCAGGCCTTCGACGGGCGGAAACGCCGTGACCACGTCCTGGAGTATCAGACTGAAGGTGGCGCCGACCTGGTCCGCGATGCCCGCCTGGACCGGCCCTGCCAGCGCCAGGGCCGCCAGGGTGAGTGCCGCGGCCCGCTTAGAAAGCGCCGCGGCCGGTTTAGAAAGCGCCGCGGCCGGTTTAGAAAGCGCCGCGGCCGGTTTAGAAAGCGCCGCGGCCGGTTTAGAAGACGATCGACGGCTGGTGGACACCGAAGACGCTCCGCAGCGCGTCGCAGATCTCGCCGAGCGTCACCTGCGCGCGCACGGCCTCGAGGATGAACGGCATGAGGTTGTCGCGGCCGCGCGCGGCCCGGTCCACGGCCTCGAGCGCGCGCGCCGCGGCCCCGGCGTCGCGCGTACGCCGGAGGCGATCCAGGCGCTCCGCCATCGCCGCGCCGACGGCGGGATCGACCTGGAAGAGTCCGCCGGGCGGCGGCTCATCCATGACGAACTCGTTGACGCCCACGACGATGCTCGCCTTGGACTCGACGTCCTGCTGGTAGCGGTACGCCGACTCCTGGATCTCGCGCTGCATGAAGCCGATGGCGCCGACGGAGCCGCCGAGGCCGTCGATCTTGGCGATGTAGGCCTCGGCCTCCTCTTCGATCGTGCGCGTCATGGCTTCCACCGCGTAGGAGCCCCCCAGCGGATCCGCCGTGTCGGCGACGCCGGACTCGTGGGCGAGCACCTGCTGGGTGCGGAGCGCTATGCGCACGGAGGCTTCGGTGGGCAGCGCGAGGGCCTCGTCCATCGAGTTGGTATGCAGCGACTGGCAACCGCCGAGGATGGCCGCCAGCGCCTGCACCGTGACCCGCACGATGTTGTTCTCGGGCTGCTGGGCCGTGAGCATGCTGCCCGCCGTCTGCGCGTGGAAGCGCAGCATGCAGGAGCGCGGGTCGCGCGCCCCGAAGCGCTCCGTCATGGTCCGCGCCCAGAGGCGGCGTGCCGCGCGGAACTTCGCCACCTCCTCGATGAGGTGGTTGTGGGCGTTGAAGAAGAAGGACAGCTGCGGCGCGAATTCGTCCACCTCGAGCCCCGCCGCCCGCGCGGCGGTGACGTAGGCGATGGCGTTCGCGAGGGTGAAGCCCACCTCCTGCGCCGCTGTGCAGCCCGCCTCGCGGATGTGGTAACCGGAGATGGAGATCGTGTTCCAGCGCGGCACGCGGCCCTTGCAGAAGGCGAACATGTCGGTGATGAGCCGCATGGAGGGCGCCGGCGGGTAGATGTACGTGCCGCGCGCGATGTACTCCTTGAGGATGTCGTTCTGGACGGTGCCGGCGAGCCTGTCCGCCGCCACGCCCTGCTTCTCCGCCATCGCGATGTACAGGGCCAGCAGGATGGGCGCGGTGGCGTTGATGGTCATGGAGGTGGAGACGCGGTCGAGCGGGATGCCCGCGAAGAGCTCTTCCATGTCCTCGAGGCTCGAGATGGACACGCCGACCTTGCCGACGTCGCTCTTTGCCATCGCGTGGTCGGCGTCGTAGCCCATCTGCGTCGGCAGGTCGAAGGCGACCGAGAGGCCCGTTTGCCCCTGCTCGAGGAGGTAGCGGTAGCGGCGGTTGGTCTCGGCCGCCGAGCCGAAGCCCGCGTACTGGCGCATGGTCCAGAGCCTGCCGCGGTACATCGTGGGCTGCACGCCGCGCGTGTACGGGAACTCGCCCGGGAAACCCACGTCGCTGAGGTAGTCCTCGTCCGCGACGTGCTCGGGAGTGTAGACGCGCTCGAGCGGCGCGCCGTCGGATCCCGCGAAGAGCCCCGGCCTGTCGGTCGACTTGTCGAGCGCGGGCCTGAGCGTCCGCGTTTCCCACTCTCGCTTCGCGTCCTCGAGCTGCTTCTTCTCTTCGGGCGTCATAGGGGCCACGCCTTCATAGGGGCCACGCCTTCATAGTGGCCAAGCCTTCATAGTGGAATGTTCCCGTGCTTGCGCGGCGGGTTCGAGTCCCGCTTGGTGTGCAGGACCTCGAGCATCTGGATCAACCGCCGGCGGGTGTCCCTGGGCTCGATCACCTCGTCGATGTATCCGCGCTCGGCCGCGGCGTACGGATTGGCGAACTTCTCGCGGTACTCGCGGGTCTTCTCGTTCCTGAGCTTCGCCGGGTCCTTCGCCGCGTCCATCTCCCGCTTGTAGAGTATGCTCACGGCTCCGTCCGGACCCATGACGGCGATCTCGGCGGTCGGGAAGGCGAAGTTGGCGTCACCCCGGATGTGCTTGGAGGACATCACGTCGTAGGCGCCGCCGTAGGCTTTGCGCGTGATGACCGTCAGCTTCGGCACCGTCGCCTCGCAGTACGCGTACAGGAGCTTCGCCCCGTGCTTGATGATGCCGCCGAACTCCTGCGCCGTCCCCGGCAGGAAGCCGGGCACGTCCACGAACGTGACGAGCGGGATGTTGAAGCAGTCGCAGAAGCGCACGAAGCGCGCGGCCTTGAGAGACGCGCTGATGTCGAGGCAGCCGGCCAGGTGGGCGGGCTGATTGGCGACGATGCCGACCGGTCTGCCGCCGAGCCGCCCGAAGCCGACCACGATATTGGGCGCGTACCCGGCGTGCACCTCGAAGAAGTACCGGTCGTCGAGCACCGGCTGGACGATGTCCTTGATGTCGTAGGGCTTGTTCGGCTGGTCGGGGACGACCGTCTGCAGCTCCTCGTCCACCCGGTCGGCGGGATCGGTGGTCGTCCGCACGGGCGGATCTTCCAGGTTGTTCTGAGGCAGGAAAGTCATGAGCTCGCGGATGAGCGCCAGGCACTCCTCCTCGCTTTCCGCCGCGAAGTGGGCGACGCCGGAGGTCGAGCCGTGCGTCACCGCTCCGCCGAGGTCCTCGAAGGAGACCTCCTCGTGGGTCACGGCCTTGATGACGTCGGGGCCCGTCACGAACATGTAGGAAGAGTGCTTGACCATGAAGACGAAGTCCGTGATGGCGGGTGAGTAGACGGCCCCGCCCGCGCACGGGCCCATGACGGCGGAGATCTGCGGCACGACGCCCGACGCCAGCGTATTGCGCAGGAAGATGTCTGCGTAGCCCGCGAGCGAGACCACACCTTCCTGGATCCGCGCGCCTCCGGAATCGTTGAGCCCGATGACGGGCGCTCCCGTCTTCATCGCGAGGTCCATGATCTTGCAGATCTTCCGCGCGTACGCCTCGGAGAGCGAGCCGCCGAAGACCGTGAAATCCTGGGCGAAGGTAAAGACGGGACGGCCATGGACGCGCCCCGAGCCCGTCACCACGCCGTCGCCGGGGATGCGCTGGGCGTCCATGCCGAAGTCGTGAATCTGGTGGAGCACGAAGCGATCAACTTCGGCGAACGAGCCCTTGTCGAGGAGGATCTCGAGCCGCTCGCGCGCCGTCTTCTTGCCCGCCTTGTGGTGCCGCTCTATGCGCTCCGGCCCGCCGGCCTCGTCGGCCTGCTGGTTGCGGCGGGAGAGCTCCTCGAAGCGATCCTGGAGGGACATGGGTGCGGCTCCTTGAGAGTTGCCCCGCGCTGGGGAGTGCCCGGCGGTGCGCTCCTTCTCTCGAGGAGTATAGGGGCCCGTCGCCGGGAAAGTCAATGAATGCGCGAGCTTTTCCGCTACGCGTTTGACTTCGCGAGGCGCCGTCTGGCATACTTCGCGGCCTATGAATCCGTTGGCCCAGACCGTGCTGGTGATCTGCGCCGTGGTGCTGACCGTGGTGCTCGTCGTGACCCTTGCGTCCCTCAGGCGCGCGTCCGGGCGCGCGGAGATCGTGCTGCAGCTGGTGGAGCGGGAGATCCGCCCGCTGGCGAGCCAGGTCGAGGCGCTGGCGGCGGACGTGCGGACGCTGTCGCAGTCGGCCAACCGCGAGCTCGAGCGGGTCAGCGGCGTCGTCCGCCGAGTGGAGGACATCTCCTTCAAGATCGCGCGGGTCGTCGGCGTGGCGAATAACCTGGCGTCATTCCGCGGGGTCACGGGTTTGGGCTCGGGCCTCCGGAGGGCGGTCAGCGTGTTTGTGTCGAGACTCAGGAACTAGACAGAGAGAGGGAGGACGCGATCATGTCGGACGAGCGTGGTGGGGACGCGGCGGGCTATCTGGGCTGGTTCTTCCTCGGCGCCATCGCCGGCGCGGCGGCGACGCTGCTGCTGACGCCCAAGACGGGCACCGAGGCCCGCGAGCTCCTGACGGAGCACGGGCAGGAGTGGCTCAAGAAGGCGCAGGCGGCGGCGGAGGAAGCGCAGGGGAAGGCGAACGACCTGTTCGGCAAGGGCCGCGAGTACTTCGAAGAGCAGCGCAATCGCCTGGTCGGAGCTTTCGAGGCCGGCCGCTCGGCCATGAAAGAGGAGATGGGCAAGGGCCGCAACGAGGGATAGCACCGGCGGGAGACGGAGAGATCGCGAGGCACGTCCGCCGGAGCTCCGGCCGCCGCCGGGCGGCGTTGGCGGCCGCGCCCCGTGGCGGCCGCGCTCTCGGATCGTCTCGACCTGACGACATCGACAGGCTGCGGGGCCTGGCCATCCCCGCGGCTGTCGCGACTCTGACGACCCTTGCCTTCTTGCCGACCTTCCAGAACGGCTTCGTCGAGTTCGACGACAACCTCAATTTCCGACTCAACGAGTCCTACCGCGGGCTCGGCTGGGCCCAGCTCACGTGGATGCTCACGGCGTTTCACGGCGGGCACTACATACCCCTCACGTGGGTCACCTTCGGGCTCGACTACGTCGTGTGGGGCATGGATCCCTTCGGCTATCACCTGACGAGCCTCGGCCTCCACGCGGCCAATGCCGTGCTGTTCTATCTCATCGCCGTTCGACTCCTGGCTGCGGCGATGCCGGCTCTCTCCGCCGAGTGGCTCGGTCTCCGGTTCGCGGCCATGGCGGCGGCCCTGCTCTTCTCTCTGCATCCTCTGCGTGTCGAATCCGTGGCGTGGGCGACTGAGCGGCGAGATGTTCTCTGCGCGTTCTTCTACCTGCTTGCCATTGTCGCCTATCTCCGCGCGTGCGACAGTGCGGCTCTTCCGGCGCGGGGCCGCCGACTGTGGTACGGCGCGGCCGTGGCGTCGTGCGCCGCCGCGTTGCTGTCGAAATCCATGGCGGTGAGCCTGCCGGTGGTTCTGCTCGTGCTGGACTTCTACCCGCTGAAGCGACTCACACTCGACCAGGGCATCCTGCGCGAGGCCGGCCAACGGCGCCTGCTCTGGGAGAAGATCCCCTTCGTTCTCCTCAGCGCCGCCGCCGCCGTCATGGCCGTCATTGCCATCCGGCACATCGAGAGCCTCTCGCCATTGAGTCAGGTTGGACTCGTCGAGCGCCTGAGTATCACGGGCTTCTCGCTCGCCTTCTACATCTGGAAGACGATCGTGCCCCTGAACCTGTCGCCGCTCTACGAGATGCCGTCTCTCATCCGCTGGTGGGCGCCCTCATACGTGCTGAGCGGGCTTGCGGCGCTCGCGATCAGCGGCCTGGCCGTCAGACTGCGACGTCGCTGGCCGGCCCTGGTTGCCGTCTGGGCGAGCTATATCGTCATTCTCCTCCCCGTCTCGGGCATCGCGCACAATGGGCCCCAGCTCACGGCGGACCGCTACAGCTATCTGTCCTGCCTGGGCTGGGCGCTCCTGGCCGCCGGCGGCCTGGGCGCGGGCTGGCTGCACCTCCGACGGACACGATCCGTGTCATCAGCGGCCGAACGAGCTCTGCCCATTGTGCTGATCGTGAGTGGCTGCCTCGGCGCCCTGACCTGGCGGCAGACGCAAGTCTGGCACGACACAGGCACGTTTTGGGCGCAGGCGCTTGCCGCGGCTCCTTCAGCGACGGCGCACGAGGGGATCGGCTCGCTGCTCGCGGAACAGGGACGGATACCGGATGCCATCTCGCACTACGAGGCGGGGCTTCGGCTGAACCCGAAGTCCGGGCCCATCCACGTCGCCCTCGGCGTAGAGCTCGCCGACCAGGGCCGCTTGGCGGAGGCGATCAGTCACGACGAGGAGGCGGTCCGGCTCATGCCCGGCGCCGCGGTCCCCTACAACAACCTCGGCGCGGCACTGGCCGCACAGGGTCGGACCGACGAAGCGATCGAGCGCTACCGCCAGGCCTTGCGACTCCTGCCAACTTACGCGGAGGCCCACAACAACCTCGGACGGGCGCTCGCCCAAAAGGGACGCATGGCCGAGGCGATCGAGCACTACCGTGAGGCCTTGCGGCTTCGCGCCAGCTTTGTCGAGGCACGCGACGGGCTGGCCCGAGTGCTCGTCAGCCAAGGGCGAACCGCGGAGGCGCTGGAGGAGCTCCGCGAGGCCGTCCGGATTCGGCCCGCGGATGCCGCGGCCCGCTACAACCTGGGCACCATGCTGGTCGGACTCGGGCGGCTCGACGAAGCCGCAACCCAGCTCCGTGAGGCGCTCAGGCTCAACCCCGAGTTTCGAGAAGCCCGGATGAGCCTCGACGGCGTGCTGACCGAATCGGACCGCGCCAGTGCCCGCCCGCGAACCGGCAGCCCTGTCAGATGAACCTGTCGGCATGCTCGCAGAAGCGGCGAGCCCTCAGGCGAGCCGAGCCGCGAACCGGGGGGAGTGCGGGGGCCATTTCGAGGCCCCCGCAGCTAAATATGTATAGCCTGCCCAAGCGCGGCGAGCGTGGCTTCGAGCGCGGCTTCCGAGAGCGTCGGATGGGCGTGGATCGTATGGATGATCTCCTCGAGGGTGGCCTCGAGGGTCCGCCCCACCGCGAACTCGTGGATCAGCTCCGTCGCCTCGGGGCCCACGATGTGCACGCCCAGGATCTCTCCCGTCCGCTTGTCGGCCACTACCTTTAAGAACCCCTCCGTCTCACCCAGCGCCACAGCCTTGCCGTTGGCCGTGAAGGGAAAGCGGCCCACGCTGACCTCCCGCCCGTCGGCCTTCGCCGCGGCTTCGGAGAGCCCGATCGACGCGACCTGGGGGCGGCAGTAGGTGCAGGAGGGGACATTGCCGTAGTCCACCGGCCGCGGCGATCTGCCCGCGATGGCCTCGGCCGCCACGACGCCCTCGGCCATGGCCTTGTGCGCCAGCATCTGACGACCGGCCATGTCGCCCACGGCGAAGATTCCCTTGACCGAGGTCTCCATGGTCGGCCCCACGGTCACGAGCCCGCGATCCATCACCACTGCCAGCGCCTCGAGCCCCAGGCCCTTCGTCCGCGCCGCGCGTCCGACGGCCATGAGCACCTGCGCGGCCGTAAGCGTCTCGCGCTTGCCTCCGGCGTCGATCTCGACGGTGACGCTTCCCTTCCCCGGCGTGACCTTGACGACCTTGACGCCGGTGCGCACGGTCACGCCGCGGCGGGTGAAGAGCCGCGCGATCTGGGCGGAGGCTTCCTCGTCCTCGACGGGCAGCACCCGCGGCAGGGCCTCGAGGACGGTGACCTCGACTCCGTAGGCCCGGTAGACGTCGGCGAACTCCATGCCGACCGCGCCGGCGCCGATCACGATCAGCGAGGCGGGCCGGGTCTCGGTGCGAACCGCGCCGTTGGAGGAGATCACCTGCGTCTCGTCTATGGCGACCCCGGGCAGCGACTTGGGCTCCGAGCCCGTCGCGAGGATCACGCCCCTGCGGGCCTCGAGGATCTCCACGCCGTCCTTGCCCTTGACCTCGACGACGCTCTTCGACCTGAGGGAGCCCACGCCCGCGACGAGCGCGATCTTGTTCTTCCGGAAGAGGAACTCGACGCCCTTGGCCATGCGGTCGGCGACGCGCCGAGAGCGCTGGATGGCCTGGGCGTAGTCGGCCCGCCACTCCCCCACCGTGATGCCGAACTCGTCTGCTCGATGAAACAGATCGACTACTTCGGCGTTGCGCAGGAGGGCCTTGGTGGGGATGCACCCCCAGTTGAGGCAGACGCCGCCGGGCCTGTCGTCTTCGACGGTGGCGACGGTGAGCCCGAGCTGGGCGCAGCGGATGGCGGCGACGTAGCCGCCGGGGCCCGTGCCGACCACGACGACGTCGAAACCCTGGTTCGCCATGGCGTCAGACGAGAAGCCGGAGCGGCTCTTCCAGCAGGCGCTTGACGTCCTGGAGGAACCGGGCGCCCATGGCCCCGTCCATCACCCGGTGGTCGCAGGAGAGGGTCATCTTCATGCGCCGGCCGACGCGGAGCTGGCCGTCCTCGACCACGGGCTTCTCCAGGACGGATCCGACGGCGAGGATGGCGCCTTCGGGCGGGTTGATGATGGCAGAGAACTCCTCGACGTCGTACATGCCGAGGTTGGAGATGGAGAAGGTCGCGCCGGAGAGCTCCTGGGCGCGGAGCTTGCCGCCTCGCGCGCGCTCGGCCACGTCCCGCGCTTCGACGGCGATCTGCCCGAGCGGCTTCTCGTCGCAGTCCCGCAGCACGGCCGTGATCAGCCCCTCGTCGAGGGCGATGGCCAGCCCGATGTGGGCGCGATGGAAGACGCGGATGCTCTGCCCCTGAAGCTGCGCATTGACGCCGGGATTCTTCAGCAGTGCCTGCGCGCAGGCCTTGACGATCATGTCCGTGACGGAGACCTTCGGCTGCCCCTCGAGGGCGTTCAGCTCCGCGCGGAGCGCCCACGCGCGGTCCATCGAAACGTCCGACGTGACGTAGAAGTGCGGCACGGGGCCTTTGCTGAGCGGCATGCGCTTGGCGATGATGGCCCGCATCGAGCTGAGCGGCCTGTCCTCGAACTCTGCTCCCGTCCGCGGAGGAATGACGAACTGCGGCCGCGCTGGGGCAGGAGCCGCCGGACCGGCCGCAGCGGGGGCGGCGGCAGCGGCGGCAGGACCGGGGGAGGCGGCCGCGGACTCGACGTCCCGTCTCACGATGCGGCCGCCGGGGCCCGTGCCCTGGAGCAGCCGCAGGTCGACGCCGGACTGGGCGGCGACCTTGCGGGCGAGCGGCGAGGCCTTGATCCTGCCGCCGGCGGCGGGCGCCACCGCCGAGGGCACCGGCGCCAGAGGCACGACGGCGGTCGTCTCGGGCACGGACCTGTAGGACTCCATCGCCGGCAACGAGGGCGGCGCGGCAGCCGCAACCGGAGCCGCGGGCGCTGTCGCGGGCGCGCTGGCCGTGACGGCGGCGATGTCGTCAGCGGGGTCGGCGATGACGCCGATCGTCTCGCCCACCGGCACCTGCCCGCCCTCACCGACGAGGATCTTGCGCAGCACGCCCGAGCCAAAGGCCTCGATCTCGACGTTCGCCTTGTCGGTCTCGATCTCGGCGATGACGTCGCCGCCCTTGATGGGGTCGCCTTCCTTCTTCAGCCACTTGATGACCTTGCCGGTCTCCATGGCTTCGCTGAGCTTGGGCATCATGACTTTGGTGATCATGCGCAGGCCTTTCGGATGGCGTCGGCGATCTTGGCCTTGGAGGGGGTCTTCAGCAGCTCGAGGTTGCGCGCGTACGGCATCGGCGCGGCCTCGCCCGTCACGCGGACCACCGGCCCGTCGAGCTCGTCGAACACCTCCTCCTGGATCTCGGCGGCGATCTCCGAACCCATCCCGGCGAAGCCCGCTCCGGCCTCGATCACGACACAGCGGTGAGTCTTGCGGACGGAGTTGAGGATGCCCTCCGTGTCCATGGGTCTGAGCGTGCGGGGATCGACGATCTCCATCGAGATGCCCTCCCGGGCGAGCTCCTCGGCGACTTCGAGAGCGCGGTAGAGCATGCCCATGTAGGCGATGACGGTGACGTCGGTGCCCTCGCGCCGGATGGCCGCCCGCCCGAGCGGGACCAGGAAGTCCGGGTCGTCGGGCACCTCGCCCTTGATGGCGTACAGCGTCTCGGACTCGATGAAGATCACCGGGTTGTCGTCCCGGATGGCCGACTTGAGCAGGCCTTTGGCGTCCGCCGGCGTGGACGGGCGGACCACCTTGAGCCCCGGCACGTGATAGAAGTACACCTCCATGCTCTGGGAATGCTGCGCGGCGAGCTGCGAGGCGGGCCCGCCGGGCCCGCGAACCACGAGTGGAATATTATACTGGCCGCCCGACATGTAGCAGAGCTTGGCGGCCGAATTGACGATCTGGTCGAGCGCCAGGATGGAGAAGTTGAAGGTCATCATCTCGATCACGGGCCTCAACCCCAGCATCGCCGAGCCGACGCCCACGCCGGTGAAGCCGGACTCGCAGATCGGCGTGTCGATGATGCGCTTCTCGCCGAACTCCTTGAGGAGGCCCTGCGTCACCTTGTAGGCGCCCTCGTAGAGCCCGACCTCTTCGCCCATGACGAACACGCGCGGGTCGCGGCGCATCTCCTCCCGCAGTGCCAGGTTCAAGGCTTCGCGATACGTCATGACGGCCATGGCGCTAGTTACCTCGGAGGGGGGCTCCGCCCCCCTTCCGAACCTCCCCCCGAATCAGATGGCGCGGGCGAAGCCCGCGCTCGAAGCGAAACATTCTTGCTCGCGAGGGAATCGAGTTGCGTCTCTCTCCCTCGGAGATCGGGAGGGCCGCACTTCGAGCCGAAACGCTCGCCTCGAGCGGTGACGCGAGGACTGAGAGGATTCGGGTGGGCCGGTCGCGCATCATCCCGCTAGTCCTTGTACACGTCCGTGAAGAGCTCTTCGGGCGGGGGTGGGGGCGAGGCGTCGGCGAACGCGACGGCCTCGTCCACCTGCTCGGCGGCGGCCTTTTCCATCATCTTGACGTCGGCCTCGGTCAGCGCGCCGTCCTTCACGCAGCGCTCGGCGAAGATCATGATCGGATCGCGCAGCTTCTCGCGCTCGACCTCCTCCTTGGTCCGGTACACGGCGCCCGCCGGGTCGCGCATCGAGTGCCCCCGGAAGCGGTACGTGCGCACTTCGATCAGGGCCGGCGACTTGTCCCGCCGCGCCCGCTCGACGGCGCGCCCCACGCACTCGCGCACCGCCAGCACGTCCATGCCGTCCACGGCCTCGCCGTGGATGCCGTACGTCTCCGCGAAGCGCCAGATCTCGGTCTGCGCGAGGGCCCGGTGGATGGCCGTGCCCATGGCGTAGCGGTTGTTCTCGCAGATGTAGATGACCGGCAGCTTCCAGAGCGCGGCGAGGTTGAGCGACTCGTGGAACTCGCCCTCCGGCACGGCGCCGTCTCCGAAGAAGCAGAGCACCACCTGGTCGCCGCCCTGGTACTTGATGGCGAAGGCGGCGCCCGCCGCCGGCGGCAGGTGCGCGCCGACGATGCCGTGGCCGCCCAGGAAGTTGACGCTCTTGTCGAAGAGGTGCATCGAGCCACCCTTGCCCTTCGAGAGCCCGTCCCGCCGGCCGAAGAGCTCGGCCATGACGCGCTTCGGATCGGAGCCCTTGGCCAGGCAGTGGCCGTGCTCGCGGTATGACGACACCGCGTAGTCGTCGGGCCTCAGCGTGGACATGGCGCCCACCGCCACCGCCTCCTGGCCGATGTAGAGGTGCAGGAACCCGCCGATCTTGCCCATCGCGTACATCTCGGCGGCCTTCTCCTCGAAGCGCCGGATCAGCTGCATCTGCGTCAGGAGGGCACGGGCCAGCGTCGTGTCGAGCCTCGCGCTGGGAACCGCGGCCCTGGTTTGCGCCATCGGTCTATCCCCGCATCAGCGACAGCTCGTCCACCGAGAGGCGGCGGCGGAGCCGGAAGATGGCCACGATGATCGCGAGCCCGACGGCGACTTCCGCGGCGGCCACGCACAGGACGAAGAACACGAGCGCCTGGCCGTCCACGGAGCCGTGACGCTGGCCGAAGGCGACGAGGGCGAGGTTGGCGGCGTTGAGCATGATCTCGATCGACATGAAGATCACGAGCGGGTCGCGCCGCACGAGCACGCCCAGCACGCCGATGACGAAGAGGACGGCCGACAGCCCGACGTAGTCGGAGGTGGGGACCATGTCAGGCGGTCCTCCGCTTCGCGAGGGCCATCACGCCGACCAGGGCGACGAGGAGCAGCACCGAGGTGACCTCGAAGGGGAAGAGATAGTCCGTGAACAGCGCCCGGCCGATCGCGGCCACGCCGCCGGGCACGGCCACCGCGGGCACGGCGCCCGTGAACAGCGCCGAGCGCAGCATCACCGCCAGGAGCACGAGCAGGAGCCCCGCCACGGGCACCGCAAGCAGGCGCTGTAAGCGAAGAGGGTCGGGGCCCGTCTCCTCCTTGCCGGGGATCAGCACCATGATGGCGAAGACGAAGAGCACGGCGATGGCGCCCGCGTAGACGATGACCTGCGCGGCCGCGAGGAACTCGGCGCGCATCTCGAGGAAGAGCGCGGCCAGCGTCGCGAGATGCGCCACGAGGAAGAGCGCGCTGTGGATGGGGTTGCGCCTCAGCACGACGCCCGCCGCCGAGCCGACCGCCATCGCCGCGAGGATCCAGAAGGCGACCTGGGCCGCTGTCATCTGGACATACTCCGGTCCGTGAGCATCCTCCGCTCGGCCGGCAGGCGCCGGTCGGCGGGGATGGGCACGGGCGAGACCGGGACGCCGTTGGGGCCGGCCGGCTCGAGCGCCAGCAGCGTCTCCTTCGTATAGATCATGCCCTCGCGGCTGTAGGAGGAGAACTCGAGGATGCCCGTGTCCATGCGGATGGCGTCCTCGGGACACGCCTCGACGCAGTATCCGCAGAAGACGCACTTGCCGAGGTCGATGTCGAAGCTCTCGGGCACCTTCTCGATCTCGGGGTTCGGGTGCTCCGTGGCCACGATGTAGATGCAGTGGGCCGGGCACACCGTCTCGCACATCATGCACGCGACGCAGCGGGGCGAGCCGTCCTCGCGCCTCACGAGCCGGTGGAGGCTCCTGAGCCGCGCCGAGTAGGGCCGACGCTCGTCCGGGTACTGGATGGTGACGGCGCCGTGGGCGCTCTTGACGCGGAAGATCGTGTGCAGCGTGTGCCGCCACATGTTGGCGACGAAGCGGATGCCCGTCAGCTTGAGCCCGAGCAGCACCTCGACCAGGTAGAAGCGCTGGAGCCAGCCGAGCCGGCTCGAGTGCCGCGCGTCCGCCGGCGTGTTCGACCGCTGGTAGGGCGATGCCATGGCTCAGGCCTTCCCGAGGAGCAGGATCACGAGCCCCGTGATCGCGATGTTGAGGATGGACAGCGGGAAGAGTCCCAGCCAGCCCAGCCGCATCGCCTGATCGTAGCGGAAGCGCGGGAGCGTCCAGCGGATCAGCATGAGGAACCAGATCAGGACCACGACCTTGGTGAGGAACGCGACGACCTGGAGCGCCGTCACCAGGAGATGGGGCAGCGGCACCTCGAGCCCCCACGGGAAGGAGAAGCCCGAAGACGCGAGGTACGGCACCTGCCAGCCGCCCAGGAAGAGCCCGGTCGTCATGCCCGCGATCACGACGGTCTCGAGGAAGTCCGCCATGGCGAACATGCCGAACTTCATGCCGCTGTACTCGACGAAGTAGCCGATGATCTCCGACTCGCCCTCGGGCATGTCGAAGGGGATCCGCTTGGTCGCGGCGATACCGGCCGTCAGGAAGAGGAGAAAGGCCAACGGCTGCGTCAGGATGCCCCAGGCGGGGATCCACCGGCCGAAGTACTGCGGCAGGAGCGGCTCACCCTGGCCGCGGGCGATGTCCTGCATGTTGAGCGAACCGTAGACCATCACGACGCCCATGATCGAGGCGCCGATGGCGATTTCCGCCGAGATCATGAGCGCGGCGGCACGCTGTCCGCCAAGGAGCGCGTAGTTGTTGGCCGACGACCAGCCCGCCATCATGAGCCCGTAGACGCCGAGCGAGAGCATCGCGAGGACGTACAGGATGCCGACATTGAGCTGGACGGCCTGGAGCTGGATCTCGCGCCCGGCGATTCTGAGCGTGTCGCCGAAGGGGATCGAGGCGAAGGCCGCCAGGGCGAAGAAGACCGACACGCACGGCGCCAGCGTGAACATCAGCCGGTCGGCCCGGGCCGGCATGAAATCTTCCTTGGTCAGCATCTTGATCGCGTCGGCCACCGGGTGGAGGAGGCCCAGGATGCGGATGCCGAAGATGCTCGCCCGGTTGGCGCCGATCCGGTCCTGCATGATGGCCGACTGCTTGCGCTCGACCCAGGTCAGGATCCCGCCGAAATTGAGCACCACGAACATGGTGAAGGCCACCGGGATGGCCATGAGGAGGAGGTCCAGGGCTACGTCCCTCATGCCGTCACCGTGGCGCCCGCGTCGCCGATGTTCCGATAGGTCATGCCGCCGAAGGCCGGCACGGCCGAGGCGAGCGCGTTGAAGACCTGCTCGGCGCGCTCGGCGACGAAGACCGGGTCCTGGAAGCCGAGCGCTCTGCCGACAAACGACAGGATCAGCCAGTCGGGCCGAGCCTCTCCCAGAGGCTCGAGCGCCGTGCGGAACCGCTGCACGCGGCCCTGGAAGTTCGTGAACGTGCCCTCGCGCTCGACGTAGGCGGCGCTCGGCAGGGCCAGGTGCGCCCTGGCTGAGGCGTCGTTGGCGTTGGTGCCCTGGAAGACGACGGTCTCGGCGCCTTCCAGGGCCTGGAGCGTCTCGGCCTCGGCCACGGCAGATGCGGCCAGATCATGATGGAAGACCCAGAGGAGCTTGAGGCGCTGCTCGCGGGAGGCGCGCAGCATGCCGGCCGCGTCGAGGCCTCCCTCTCCGGGCGCGATGCCGATGAGTTGGGCGCCCCGGCTGTTGGGATTCTTGTCCGCGCGGATCAAGAAATCGTCCTCGTCCCCCGGCACGCGGGGCGGCACGCGGAAGTCGATGTTCTTCACTCCTAGACGCTCGGCGAGCGTCTTCACGAGAAAGAGGTCCTCGTTCGACATCTGGGGCGAGGCGAGGATGCCGATCTCCTCGGCCGGGGCGCGCTGGAGGATCGTGCAGAGCTCTTGCAGGGCGCGGTCCCACGACACTTCCCTGCCCTGCGAGCCCGCTCGATGCAGCGGCTGGACGAGCCGGCTCTTGTCGTCGATCCACGTGAAGCCGTAGCGGCCGGCGTCGCAGATCCACCACTTGTTGACCCCGGCATTGAAGCGCGGCTTGAGGCGCGCCACCCGCCGGCCCTGATTGTGGTGAGTGCGGTGCGTGTTCGTGTGGACCGCGATGTTGCAGCCGCGGGCACAGCCGTTGCAGACGCTCTTGGCCGAGTCGAGATACCAGACGCGCACCCGGAAGCGGAAGTCGCGGTCCGTCAGCGCGCCGACAGGGCAGATGTCGATGACGTTGCCCGAGTACTTGTTCTCGAGCGTCTTGCCCGGGAAGAGGGCGATCTCCGAGTGGTCGCCACGGCCGAAGATGCCGAGCTCGCCGGTATGCGTCACCTCGTCGCAATAGCGGACGCAGCGCGAGCAGAGGATGCAGCGCTCGGCGTCCAGGATGACGTGGGGACCTAACGGCACGGCCTTGGGCTTGTGGACCTTCTCGTCAGTCATCCGCGGGTCGTACAGCCCGTGCTTCATGTAGTAGATCTGGAGGAAGCACTCACCTGCCTGGTCGCACACCGGGCAGTCCAGCGGGTGGTTGATGAGGTGGAACTCCATCATCGAGCGCCGGGTCTGCTTGACCCGCTCGGTCTCCGTGTGGACCACCATGCCCTCGGTCGCCTGCGTGTTGCACGCGATCTGCGGCCGCGGCACCTTGTCGATGTCCACCATGCAGAGCCGGCACTGCCCCGCGATCGAGAGCGCCGGGTGATAGCAGTAGTGCGGCACCTCGGCGCCGGCGACCTTGGCGGCCTCGATGAGGTTGGTCCCCTCGGGCACCTCGACCTCTTTCCCGTTGATGGTCAGCTTAGGCATGCGCGCCCGTCCGGATCAGGTCCTCGAACTCCGCGCGGAACTTCTCGATGTAGCTGATGTATGGCCCGACGGCTCCGTCGTAGAAGGCGCAGATGGTCGTCCCCGCGCCGCGCTTCGCGACGTCGAGGATGGTGTCCAGGTCTTCCTTGCGACCCTTGCCCTCGACGATGCGGCGGGTCATCTTGTAGATCCACCCGGTGGACTCGCGGCACGGCGTGCACTGGCCGCAGCTCTCGTGGGCATAGAAGCGCGCGACGACCATGAGCGCCTCGGGCATGGACACCGTGTCGTCCATCACGATGATGCCGGCCGAGCCGATCATGGAGCCTTTGCTCTTGGGCCCCTCCACGTCCATCTGGATGTCGATCTCGTCCGGCGTCAGGATGGCGGCCGAGGAGCCGCCGGGCACGACGGCCTTGAGCTTCCGCCCGCCGCGGATGCCGCTGCAATGGTCGTAGATCAGCTGCCTCAGCGTGACGGACACTGGCGCTTCGACGACACCCGGCTTCACGACATGACCGGAGACGGAATACAGCCGCGTGCCGCCCTGGCTCTTGGTGCCGAGGCTCGCGAACCACTCCGCGCCCCGGTTGATGATGGGCGGCACCGCCATGATGGTCTCGACGTTGTTGACGATGGTGGGGTGGCCGAACGCCCCCTTGACGGCGGGGAAGGGCGGCTTGATCTTCGGCCACCCCTTCTTCCCCTCGAGCGACGACAGGAGCCCGGTCTCCTCGCCGCAGATATACGCGCCGGCGCCGCGGTGGATCACGATGTCGAAGTCGAATCCGGAACCCTGGATGTTCTTGCCGAGGAGCCCCGCCTCGTAGGCTTCCTTGACCGCGCCGTCCACGATCCGCCACGGCTTCACGTATTCGCCCCGGATATAGACGAAGCCCAGGTGCGAGCCGATGGCGCGCGCCGCGATGACCATCCCCTCGACCATGGCGTGCGGGTCCCGCTCCATCAGGTAGCGGTCCTTGAAGGTCCCCGGCTCGCCCTCGTCGGCGTTGATCACGAGGTACTTCGGATCCGTGGAGCCTTTCGGAATGAATCCCCACTTCACGCCCGTCGGAAAGGCCGCGCCGCCCAGCCCGCGCAGGTTGGCCTTCTTGACCTCCTCGGTGATGGCCGCCGGCTCCATGCCGAGGGCCTTGGGCAGCGCCGTGTAGCCCCCGCTCTCGCGGTAGCGCGCCAGCGTGTGCGAGTCGGCCAGGTGGAAGTTGCGGGTGAAGATCTTCTCGGCCATCAGCGGAGCCCGTCCAGGATGCGGTCGACCTTCTCGGGCGTCAGGTTGCCCTCGTAACGGTCGTCCACCTGCATCATCGGCGCCTGCTCGCAGGCGCAGAGGCACTCGACGGTGAGAAGCGTGATCCGCCCGTCCGGCGTGGTCTCTCCGGGCGCGACCCCCAGCCGCTCCTCGAGGTGCTGGACGATGCCCTTGGCGTTCATCAGGTAGCAGGACAGGTTGTGGCAGACGGACACGACGTGGCGCCCCTTGGGCTTCTGGAAGAAGAGCGTGTAGAACGTGACGACCTCGTGGACGTGGGCCGGATAGAGATCGAACAGCCCCGCGACGTACTCTTCGACTTCCAGCGAGATGTACCCGAAGGTGTCCTGGGCCAGATGGAGCACGGGCAGGAGCGCGCCCCGCTTGTTCGGGTAGAGCGCCTGCAGCCGCCTGACCTCGGCAAGCTGCTCCGCGGTGAATTCGGGCCTCGCCGCGTCAGCGGTCAAGCTCGCCTCCTATCATGTTGACGGAGCCGAATGTCGGGATGATGTCGGCGACCATCTGCCCCTCGATCATGCGAGACAGCGCGGCCACGGGCGGCAGGCACGGCGGGCGGCAGCGCACGCGGTACGGCCGGTCGCCGCCGTCGGAGACGACGTAGAAGCCGAGCTCTCCATTGGCGCCCTCGGCCGCGAAGTAGGCCTCGCCCGCGGGCGGCCGGATGCCGTAGCCATCCATCACGAGCATGAAGTGGTTCATGAGCCCTTCGATGGAGCCGTATGTCGTCTCCTTGGGGGGCATCACGACCGTCTTGTCGGCGACGTTCACGCGCTCCTGGGCCAGGCGTCCCGTCCCCTGGAGATTGGGCGAGAGCGCGATGGGCATCAGCAGCAGCCCCTCGGTCTTGCCCTGCTTGCCGCGGTCCACGTACGCGTCCACGGGGATCTCGCGGCCCTCGAAGTCCACGTTGAACGCGCCGCCCGGCATCCGCTCGAGCGCCTGCTCGACCATGCGCATGGCCTGCTCCATCTCGGCCATGCGGACCAGGTAGCGGTCGAAGTTGTCGCCGTTCTTCCCGAGCGGCACCTCGAACTCGACGCGGTCGTACGCCCAGTAGGGCTGCACGCGGCGGAGGTCGAAGGGCACCCCGGCCGCGCGGAGCAGGGGGCCCGTGATGCCCCAGGCGATAGTCTCTTCGGCGGACAGCGCCCCGACGCCGACCATGCGGTCCATGAAGATCCGATTGCCGGTGATGAGCGTGTGGACTTCCGTGAGCACCTGCCGCACCTCGGCGAACGCCTTGCGCACCTTGATGCCAAAGCCCTCGGGCAGGTCGGCCTTGACGCCGCCGACCCGGCCGTAGGAGATGGTCAGCCGCGCGCCCGTGACGTCCTCGACCAGCTCCCACAGGAACTCGCGCGCCTTGATCATGTAGAGAAAGACCGTGAAGGCGCCCAGCTCCATGGCGGTGGCGCCCACGCACGTCAGGTGATCGCAGACCCGCGAGATCTCGCTCATCACCACGCGGATGTACTTGCAGCGCTCGGTGATCTCGATGCCGAGGAGCTTCTCGACGGCCGAGGCGTAGGCGAAGTTGTTGATGAGCGGCGAGACGTAGTTGAGGCGGTCCGTGTAGGGGATGGCGTTGTTGTACGGGCCGATTTCGCATTCCTTCTCGAAGGCGCGGTGCAGGTACCCGATCTCGACGTCACCCTTGACCACGACCTCGCCGTCGAGCTCGGCGAAGATGCGGATGATGCCGTGCATGGCCGGGTGCGCCGGCCCCATGTTGACGTAGAGGTTCTGGCTCCCGCTGCCCGTACCGGGGCCCTCTCCAAGGAACAGCTCGCGCGCCGTACGCTCAGCCATGACTAGACGTTGGGCCCGATGAGCGGCTGCCGCCGCTCCACCGGGTAGTCCTTCCTGAGCGGGTGGCCGACGAACTCCTCGTACAAGAGGAGGCGCCTCAGGTCGAGGTGCCCCTCGAACCGGATGCCGAACATGTCCCAGACCTCGCGCTCGAGCCAGTTGGCGATGGGCCAGAGCCCCGTGGCCGTGGGCACGGAGGGCTCGTCCTGCTCGACGGGAACCTTCAACCGCACTCGATGATTGTGCGCGACGGAATAGAGGTGGTATACGACGTCGAAGCGCGGTCCGTCCTCGCGGCCGGGGTACTTGAGGTAATCCACAGCCGTGAGGTCCATGAGCATGTCGAAGCGGAGCAGGGCCTCGTCACGGCAGAACGTGAGCGCGTCGATGATGCCCTCGCGGGCCACGATCGCCGTGTGGTCACCGTGGTGGTCGTGGGTCTCGAGCACCCGCGCGCCCAAGCGCCCACGCAGCCGCGCGAGAATGGCGGATCCGTCCATGGTCGGAGCCTAGTAGCGCTGCGCGCCCGCGGCGATCTTGTCCTGCAGCTTCATCAGGCCGTCGATGACGCTCTCGGGACGGGGGGGACAGCCGGGGATGTAGACGTCCACGGGAATGATGGTGTCGATCCCCTGGACCGTCGCGTAGTTGTCGTAGAAGCCGCCCGTGCACGTGCAGACGCCGAAGGCGACCACCCACTTGGGCTCGCACATCTGATCGTAGATCCGCTTGAGCACGGGCGCCATCTTGTGGCTGATCGTGCCCACCACGAAGAGCACGTCGGCCTGGCGCGGAGAGAACCGCGGCAGCCCCGCCCCGAACCGGTCCACGTCGTAGTGCGAGCAGGCCGTTGCCATGTACTCCATGCCACAGCACGCCGTCACGAACGGGTACTGGAAGATGGAGAACTTGCGCGCCCAGCCGATGGCCTCGTCGAGCTTGGAGGTGAAGAAGGTTCCTACTCCCATTCGAGCCCCCGCTTCTGCCAGATGTAGAGGAATCCGAGCATCAGGACACCCAGGAAGACGAGCATGACCGAGAAGCCGAACCACCCGAGGCTCCTGAATACCGTCGCCCACGGCCAGATGAACAGCAGCTCGATGTCGAAGATGATGAAGAAGATGGCGATGGTCGAGAACTTGATGGCGAAGCGTCCCTCGGGCAGCGCGATCGGGTCCTTGCCGCACTCGAAGGGCTCCATCTTGATCGCCGAGTAGCGCCGGGGCGCGATCAGCAGCGGAATGCCGAGGAGCGCTCCGGCCACGAGCGCCGACACGGCGAAGACCATGAGAATCGGAACATATTCCATTATGTTCTGGGGGGGAGCGGCCGCCGCTCCAGCTGACATGACGCGCTTCCGGCAACGACGCCGGCGACCTGGCGCTTGGCGTGAAAGGAAGAGCGGACCAGCGGCCCTGACTCGACGTGGGCGAAGCCGATCGCGCGTCCGGCCTCCCCGAGCTCCGCGAACTCCTCCGGCGGGTAGTAGCGGGCCACCGGCAGGTGCTGAGCCGACGGCCGCAGGTACTGCCCGAGCGTCAGGATGTTCACGTCGGCGTCGCGCAGGTCGCGCATCGTTCCGAGCAGCTCCTCACGCTCCTCGCCAAGCCCCAGGATGATGCCCGACTTCGTGAGCAACCGCGGTGCCGCCCGGCGCGCGCGGCGGAAGAGCTCGAGCGTGCGCTCGTAACGCCCGCCGTGGCGCGCGACCTTGTAGAGGCGCGGCACCGTCTCGGTGTTGTGGTTGAGGATGTCTGGCGCGGCGTCGATCACGGTCCCGAGCGCTCTCGCGTTGCCCTGGAAGTCGGGGATCAGCAGCTCGACGCGGCACCCGGGCGCGGAGCGCCTGATCGCGCGCACCGTCGCCGCGAACGCGCCCGCCCCGCCGTCGGCCAGGTCGTCGCGGTTCACCGACGTGATGACGACGTGCTCGAGGCCGAGCTCGCCCACCGCGCGCCCCACGCGCTGCGGCTCCTCGCGGTCCTCCCACACAGGCTTGCCGTGCGCCACCGCGCAGTAGCCGCAGTTCCGCGTGCAGACGTCGCCCAGGATCATGAATGTCGCGGTCGAATCCTCCCAGCACTCGCCGATGTTCGGGCAGCGCGCCTCCTCGCAGACCGAGTGGAGGTTCCACTCGCTCATGAGGCCCTTCAGGCGGATGTAGTTCGGCCCGCCGGGCGCGCGCACCTTGAGCCACGCCGGCTTCTTCGCGGACGCGGGCCGTGGCGGCTCGAGGAGGGAAAGCGGGAATCCCATGGAGACTTGTCCTTTTTTTCCTTGGTCTCAGGCCATTATGGCACACGTTTCACGAGCGCTACAGCCCCTCCGCGGTCGGCGTGACCACGCTGTCGCGTCGGGATGGAAACCGTCCGGAAGGAATGCTGCTGAAAAGGGGGAATTGCTTGGCCCAAATCTGGAGAAGCCCTCCGTAGCGCCGAGTTTGCATGATTGTGTGAGCACCCCTGGCTCTCAGATCAGTACCAGAGAGTAGCACGAAGGCGGTCTAGTTCAGCCTCTTCGTACTCCCGATTTACCCCGGGTCGATGGTATTCACATTTGAATCGAGCCTCAACGATCAGAGCAGGACAGACTTCACGTCCCGCCGAGGGCTCACTCCCGCGTTGGAGAGCGGATAGCCAATGCGGAAGGGCATCAGCGCCTGCAAGCTCGGGCCGTCGACCAACTCGGCAAGCGCTGTGCCAAACTTCGGCTGTAGACCGAGCTGGCGCTCACGGTCGGCACGCTCGGACATCTGGTTGAGCGGTTGCATGGCCAGCCCCTGAGTTGTCGCCCAGAGATGCATGCGCTGCCACAGCCGGCCGCCCCGGAGGCGCATCACATTGTCCTGGGTGTCAGGCACGGCGAGCAGGCCGAAGGCCGCGGCAGTTCCAACGTGCCGCTCGCGCGTGGCCTGCAGCCAGGCTGCGTCGGCCTGCTCTTGACTCACTCGCGGCAGGATCTTGGCCATGGCGTTGATGAACGGGGGAAGGCTCTGCGCGTCCAGCGTGATGCCATCGCGGAGCCGCTGCAGGTCCTGCCGGCTCGAACGGAACCATTTTGCGCTGTCGCCCGACTGCTGGCGGTCGGCAATGATCGCCTCGGTAGCCGCGACGATCAGCTCGCCCACGCGCCGCCGCTCCGACTCACCGCTGAACCACAGGACCTTGACCTCGCGCACGTCGGCGCCGATCCCCGCCAACTCGCTCAAGAGCTTCTGAGGCACGGGGCGGGTGGTGTCGTAGGATCCCCTGTTGGTGTGGCGGCGCGGGATGGCCTCGTGTAGCGCGGAGGGTGCGGGCGCCGCATATGAGAGCTGGATGCGCGCGGCATACGCGGGAGTAGCCGCATCTGGCATCAGTCTAAGCTCCGTGGCATAGCCGTCATGGGCCGCCGCGATCAGCAGGTTCTCGAGCGCGCAACCCATGCCCATGTACATCTCGCGCAGATAGGGATCGATCGTACCGATGTTGCGCCGCGTGTCGGCATACACATCGATGTGGGAGTCGGTAACGTGAAAAAGCCAAGGCTGGGTGTTGTGAGGACTCGCGGCAAGAATCGCCGCGCCCACCAGTCGCAAGGGGCTGCGCTCGCTGCCTGCCCGCCTAGAGCTCCAGGGCTCGTAGGCGGGACCGTTTCCTACGCTGAACACGCCCTGGTCGAAGGCGCGCCAGACCAGCCCGCCGGCAACTGCCACCGCGGCGACGCCCGCGCCCTTGAGCATTGTTCTTCTTGTGACTGCCATCTGCCCCCTCCGCTTCCGAGTACCATCACGCGGTGGCACAGCACACGCGCCACGGATAGATCGTGCCTGATGAAGATGACGGCGTTCTCGCTCCTCGAAGTGCCGTGGGCCGGAGTCCTGAGATCGTGAAGACCCGCCAGGCGGCCTTGGCTACCCCTTCCGCCTTGACCCTTTCTTGGCCTTTGTGGGCCGTGTGTCGGCCCTCTGGGCGATCTTCTCGGAGGTATCCGCTGGCTTCTTGCGGAGGCCGGAAACAGCGTCCTCGAAGGCGAGGCGATACAGAGATAGGGCCTTGCCGGGTCTGCCAGTGTGCTTCTTCACGTGCCAAGGCCACCGTCAAAGGTTCTTTGGTGCGTATGCGGGGTGCCGCCCACGCCGGACCACCCAGGCGACACCGCCCCTGAGTGCTTTGCAGCCTAACACTCAATCCCCTCCTCCGCTGCAGCAGCGCCGGAGAGGGCGAGGAATGGACCGCCCCCGTTCCGCTAGCGCAATGCGGCTAGCGGTGGTATGAACGGTGCTGTAGCTTTTCCAGTGAAGAACAGGTCGTCGGACCATCAACGGGGTTCGGAGCCATGGGAGGGCCAGCCATGCCTGTCTACGAGTACCACTGTGACAAGTGCCAGCGCGACGTCCACGTCACCCTGACAATCAGCGAGCACAACAAGGCTAAGGTTGCCTGCCCCCGGTGCGGCAATAAGGCGCTTCGGCCGTTGTTGAGCACGTTCTTCTCTCAGACGTCACGCAAGTCCTGAGCGCCGCGCGCGGCAGGGGGCTCAGTCTCGGGTATTGAAGAGCCGATCCTCCGGGTCTCCCGGACCCCTCGTTGACGGCTCTCCGTGGCCGAGCGTAGCATCGGGGGCATGACGATCTCGACACTGCTTCGCGAAGCCCAGGAGCTGCACCCCGACGTGGTCCGCCTCCGGCGCACTATCCACCGCCACCCAGAGCTCGGGCTGCATCTGCCCCGGACGCTGGCGGCAGTTCTCAAGGCGCTCGACGGCCTGGGGCTGCAGATACGGCAGGGAAAGCGCCTGACGTCGGTGGTGGCGACGCTCAAGGGCGCCCTGCCGGGCCCGTCGATCCTTCTGCGCGCGGACATGGATGCCCTGCCCGTCCAAGAGGAGACCGGGCTCGAGTTCGCCTCCGAGGTGGAGGGCGCGATGCACGCCTGTGGCCACGATGCCCATGTCGCGATGCTGGTGGGCGCCGCGCGTTTGCTTGCGCAGCGCCGCGACCGGCTCGCCGGGTGCGTCGTCTTCATGTTCCAGCCCGGCGAGGAGGGTTACCACGGCGCACGCTTCATGCTCGAGGAGGGTCTCGACGAGGGCGGCACGGCGCCAGTCGCGGCCTTCGCCCTGCACGGTGGCGCGCGGTACCCGGCCGGCGTGGTCGGGACACGGCCGGGGCCCATCCTGGCCTCGGGCGACACCATCGAGGTGGTGATCCACGGTCGAGGGGGGCACGCCTCCGCGCCGCACGACTGTCTCGACCCGATACCGATCGCCTGCGAGATCGTCCAGGCGCTCCAGACCTTCGTCACCCGCCGGGTTGACGCTTTCGATCCGGCGGTGATCACCATCGCCAAGATCGAGGCCGGCAGCACGCGAAACGTGATCCCGGAGACGGCGCGCATGCTCGGGACAATCCGAACCGTTTCCGAGCGCACGCGCGAGCGCGTTCTCGACGGGGTCGAGCGCCTCGTCAAGGGGCTCGCAGCGGCCCATGGGGCCGAGGCCGAGGTCAAGCTGATCCGTGGCTATCCAGTCACCGTCAACGACGAAGGCGTCACAGCCTTCGCCTCCCACGTCGCCGCGGAGCTGCTGGGCGAGGACCGCGTGCGCTTGATGCCCACCCCGATGATGGGCAGCGAGGATTTCTCGTACGTGCTCCGCCACATCCCGGGGACCCTGATGTTTCTCGGCACGCGGCCGGATGGCGACGCGCCTCCCATCCCCAATCACTCGAACCGCATGGTGGTCAACGAGGCGGCGATGACCACGGGAGTCGCGCTCCACGCGGCGGTGGCCCTGCGGTTCCTCGACGGCACGCGCGGCACACGCCCCGCGTAGGGACGGGGCACCGCGCGGTCACCGAGCTGCCAGTCACCGGTGCATGGGGACGCTCCGTGGACGCTCGCCCCCGGACAGACTGGCCCGCGGCCTTGGTCACGTCAGCGCGCCGCGATGTCTATGCTTCGGGGACACGCGTGGACTGCCACGCTACCATCTGCCAGCGATCCTGCGCCCTGATGTACACCGCGATGTAACGAATACGAAAGTAGGCGTCTTGGCCGCGCGAGGTGATCTCCATGCGCGCCGTGCCAGTCACAATGCCGACTCCGCCATAGACGCGGACCGCGCGGGCCTCAGGGATGATGGACTTGTAGCCGAGCTGGCCAAGCGTGAAGGAGGCCAGGAACTGCGCTTTCGTTTCATGCCGGCCACTGCTATGCGTGTACGTCAGCTGGTCGGACAGAACCAGTCTGAGCGCCGTCAGGTCACTCCGGACCATCGCCTTGAATCGCCGGTCGTCGCACTGCATGATGTCGCGTTCGTCATCTGAATCTGCCATTGCCTTGCCCCCGGACGTTGCCTCATCCGCCCCTGCCCCGCACGCTAGCCGGGGCGACCTCGGCGCTGTCCAGCGGTGCAGAAGAACTCGGACTGGCCCCGCGAGGGGCTGGTCCATTCCGCTCCCACGTGCCGGCCGTCCTGCTTCACGGCCCGGCCAGGACGGCGAGGCCGTGCGGGCGCGGCGCCACCTTGAGCGTCCCGAGCACGGCTCGGCGGGGTCCGTCCACCATGGTGACGGTGTTGGAGGTGTGGTTGGCGACGAAGAGCGTCCCTGCCGCCGTCGCGGCGACGTGGTACGGCTCCACCCCCACCGGCACGGTGGCAACGACGCGGCGGTCGGCCAGCGAGACCGCTACGACGCTCCGGAGCCCGTGGTCGCTGAACCACATCTCGCTCGCCGCGGTCGGCACGGCGTTGCCGTCCCGGCCGCGCTTGGGCGAGTGGAACGGATACTTGCCGACGGTGATGGACCCGAGCGGCCTGCGGGAAGCCACGTCCAGATAGTCCACACGCGCATCGGGGATGTGGGTGAAGCCCGAGTTGGTCACCCACGCCACCCGGCCGTCGGGCGAGAGCGTCACGTCGTGGGCGTTGGCGCCGGTGTCGAGGAGGGTGACCTTGGCCGTGGGAAGGTCGATAACCCCGACGCGCGAGTCGCCGGGCTTGTAGGGCCGGTTGGTCACCGTGAACCACAGTTCGCGCCCGTCGGCGCTGATCGAGAGATCGTGCTGGGCGCGGCCGACATCGATCCGGGGCCCGAGCTTCCAGCTGCCGATCTCCACCACGCTCACGAAGGTCTCGGTCTCGTGGCCGACGTAGAGCGTGCGGCTGTCGGGGCTGAAGGCGACATCGTGGGTCTGCCGCCCCAGCTTGATCCGCGCGGCTTCACTGAGCCTTTGGGTGTCGATCACGGACACTTCGCCAGATCGCCGGTCGCCGGTCGCAACCCAGCGCCCGTCCGGAGAGATCCCCATGTTATGGGGCTCCCGCCCGACCGGGATCTCGCGCACGAGGGCGAGAGCGGGCACGGTTCCGCGGTAGACGCCGACCGTGTCCGTCTTCTCGGAGACCACGAAGAGCGTGACCGTCTCCTGGCCGTGTGCAGGCGGCGGAACCCAAGCGAGAGCGAGGAGCAGGGCGGAGCCGAGACGGGCCACCTGGAATCGCGTCATGGGCGCATTATCGCTCCGTTCTCCGCGATCACGTTCGGACTAATTTCCTAGTGCAAATGCTCTTGTCACCGACGCGGCGCTCGAGACCGGCGTCCGACACCGCCGGGTCGAGACAGTCAGCCACGATGTGGCCGAGCACGTCGCGGCCCTCTAAAACTCTACTTGCCCCTTGTTCCTGCTTCCCGATGCCTGCTCAAAAAACCGACCCGTGAAAAATCGGTTCAACCCCGCGAGAAAAGAGATTCCCTTCGTGACCTTATACGAGCCCACCAAGTTTACTTCCACCCCAAGGTCCTTACTGAAACTGGAGACGCCTTTACTCGCACGAAAACGGTGAACATCCAGATTCAGATTCAAAGGGGGGAGTGGATTCGCGGAAATACCGGCAACCCAGACACTGATGCCGCTTGAATGGATATCGTTGACCGTCACACCGCTCAGATCCGTGATGACACTCATATCTCCAATGAGATAATTGTCATTGAAAATGTTCCCGTGAAACTGGGCCATCTTTCCATCAAGTGGATCATCGTCACCGGACCCAAATGCATAGGCGGCGAAGATACGAGGTTGCCAGGGAAGTTCAAAGGTAGAACCGAGGTCAATGTGCCCACCATAGGCCCTC